>Ga0209511_1000028_pt1 | contig 273114 bp, 218 predicted proteins | sample SSSSmetaG_FD_184141 | JGI IMG/M metagenome (GOLD analysis project Ga0209511, IMG submission 184141) | Glacier valley bacterial and archeal communities from Borup Fiord, Nunavut, Canada, to study Microbial Dark Matter (Phase II) - ​SSSS... | ecosystem: Environmental > Aquatic > Freshwater > Ice...
TAATAACGGTTGTAGCTTTTGCTGTCTAATAAAAACAATTTTTCTAAAAATAATATCATGCTTTACAAGGAATATATAACAATAAAATCTATCATAGTTCATGAAGTTGGAAATAAACTAAATCAAGACATATTACATTTCTCAAAATCATTGCTATCAGTTAAAGAAAATGTAATAAATATACTTGCAAATTATTTTATTTCAGCTTTTAAAACTGACGAGTATCTAAATTTTCATCATGATTCAGATTTGAATCTAAATGAAGTATTTGTATATGCTAGTAAGATATTTGAAAATCCTGAATTACTTCAAGAACAATCTGTCAATCTAGCTAAACATCTTTATGAGCAAAGTACTCATCCCAAAATAAAAAGTGGTGAGTTCTATACAGTTTATTTTAAAGATTGTATTGTTGATGGTACTACAACAGATGCTATCGGGTTGTTTAAGTCAGAGAATAAAGATATCTTTTTAAAAGTATATCCGCAGGGAGATGGTTTTGAAATTGAAAGTGAAAAAGGAGTCAATATCAATAAACTGGATAAGGGCTGTTTGATATTTAATATCGAAAAAGAAAAAGGCTATGTAGTTTCGGTGGTTGATAATACCAATAAAGGGTCAGAAGCTCAATACTGGAAAGATGATTTCCTACATGTAAAGCCGCGCAAAGATGAGTATTATAATACTCAGAATGTGCTCTCACTTTGTAAAAACTTCGTAACTGATGAATTATCCCAACAATTGGATATTTCAAAAGCAGATCAAGTAGATTTTCTTAATAAGTCGGTTGAGTATTTCAAAAAGAATGAAAACTTTGATATGGAAGACTTTGCAAAAGTAGTCATGCGTAAGCCAGAAGTCATCGAAAGTTTCAACCAATATAAATCGGACTATGAGTTTGCACGAGAATTAGCCATTTTGGATAGTTTTTCTATATCAGAATCTGCAGTAAAGAAACAAGCCCGATCAATAAAGAGTGTTATCAAACTGGATAAAAACTTCCATATCTATATTCATGGTGACAGAGATATGATTGAACAGGGAACTGATGAAGAAGGAAGAAAGTTTTATAAGATTTATTATAGTGAAGAATTATAAAGAATATGAATATTGAATCAATCCCAAGTGATATACATTTAGGCGGAGAATATAAAAATCATAAAGTATTTAAAAAAATTAATGAGTTAATTCAGTTTTATGATTCTCTTTCATTTAATGTAATGTCTTTTTGCACATCAGGAACAAGTGCAATAACTAATATAGATACATATTTATTTTCATCTTTAAAAGGAACTCTTGAATCAATCCATGATATTCTAATAAAAGGTAGAATCAATGACTCATATACTTTGTTAAGAAAATATTATGATGCAACAATTATTGATGTTTATGTTATTCTCTATTTAGATGATCACATAAATGTTGATAATTTAATAGTCAAAGAAGTGGATGACTGGATTAAAGGAAATAAAAATCCCAATTTTTTAAAGAGCAGAGTAGTTTTCAAATATATTAAAGATTCAGATAAAGTTAGTGTAATTAATGAGCTTTTAAATATAGACAAACGATATGATAGTATAAGAGTTAGATGTAATGATCAAACACATTATAATTTATATTGGAATCTTTTACTCAACGACAATGAAGTATATATAAAGAATAGAATTCAGTATTTGAATACATTTGAAGAGGATTTAGACAGTATTTTCATTCTCCATTTTGCTTATTTATTTTATATAAATGACCATTACATGTGTTCAAGCGATTATCGAGATTCATTAGAAATGGGATATGAACCTGATGAAGATTCTCAATATTGGGTTGCAAGTTTTGTACAAAATATTTTTAATGAAATAATTAAGATAAAAAGACCTGATATTGCTGCAGCTATAAAAGCTAAAACAATTATGAATTTAGAATAATTGATTCATTAAAAAAAATAATTTTAGAAGTATGATCAAATACCTTGTCTTTGCGGATATATAAAAGCCTGTTTAAATGAGCAAAGGGGTCTGATTGGTTGTTGGGATTTGCAATCCCAACAGAATATAAAATCAGGATTTTTAATCCTAGGAAATGAAATCCGTTTTGCATCCGGATACATTACTGGATTATAAATCCAAAGAATAAAAGAACTGGGATTACAATTACTCCCTTCGGTCGTGACCGCTGGTTCCCAGTGACAATCAGTAGAATTTATACATTTAAATTGCATATCCGGGAGGACAGGGGGAAAATTAGTCGTAAGTTCAAGTTAATTAATCAGGGGTAAAATGCCAAATCATTGGAAACAATATGAGATGCCACATAAGGGTTGGCGATTGATAGATGTCATTGATATTAGAGAAGATGGCCAATCCGAATGTGAAACGGGTTACGAATCCTGCATGATGTGCGGGCATGAAAAAATCCGGTTTGTTCATATTTTGACTCATGACGAAGTTGGTGAAGAATTTAGGGTTGGTTGTAACTGTTCCATTCGCATGACCGATGACTATGTAAACCCTGAACTTAGAGAAAGAGAACTCCGAAACAGGGCAAACAGACGGCTGGCATGGAGAAGAAAGGTATGGAGAATTAATGAAAAAGGTAATTTAATACTCCGGTTTGATGGACATAAACTACTTATATTTAAATATAAAACTACAAATAAGTATAAGGTAGTTATTGATGAAACTTTTGGAAATAAACTATTTGATGACATACTTTCAGCAAAAAATGCTGCTTTCAAAGGAGTTGAGTATTTGAAAGAAAGAGGGAAATGGTAATAAAAACAGTTAAGAATATAGGATCTCCGTCCCTGCGGATATGTACAAACCAGATTAGTTGAGTAAAACGTTCAGACTGGTTGTTGGGATTTGCAATCCCAACTGTTTATATTATAAGGATTTTTAATCCGAGAAAATGAAATCCGTTTTGCATTTGGTTTCTTTGCTGAATTACAAACCTGCCTGCGGCAGACTGGTCCAAAGAATACAAGAACTGGGATTGCAAATTTCAGTGACAATCAGTAGAATCTACACATTTAAAGAGCATATCCGGGAGGACACGGGGAAGCATATGGAGATACCGTATAAATATATATTATTAGCATGAACAATAACAAACTTGACACAAAGCCGCATTATCAAATATTAGATGGACTCCGGGGTGTAGCAGCTATTATCGTAGTATTCTTTCACCTTGCCGAGCCGCTTGCCGGCAGCCGCTTTGAAAATGTTGTAAACCATGGTTACCTGGCAGTTGATTTTTTCTATCTCTTGTCAGGCTTTGTAATTGGTTATGCGTACGATGACAGATGGGGCAAATTAACTATCGGCGGCTTTCTTAGGCGCAGGTTCGTGCGGTTACAACCACTCATTGTATTGGGCATGACGCTTGGCGCCATAGGCTTTTACTTTACCGACTCAACGATATGGCCACTTATTCATACAGTTCCTGTATGGAAGCTGATCGTCGTTATGCTGATAGGATATACTATTTTACCCATACCACTTTCTATGGATATACGCGGCTGGCAAGAAATGCACCCTCTCAATAGTGTTGGCTGGTCATTATTTTTCGAGTATATAGCTAATATTCTTTACGCGCTGGGTCTAAGGAAATTATCGAATAAAGCATTGACTGGTTTTGTAGTACTGGCAGGTGCATTACTTTTGCATTTTGCTGTTACGAACCCGAATGGAGATGTTGCCGGTGGCTGGACCCTAAATGCATCACACATGCGCATTGGGATAACGCGTACCTTATTCCCATTTTTTGCCGGTTTGCTTTTATCGCGGGTAGCGCGGCCTGCCTACATCAAAAATGCTTTCTTATGGTGTAGCCTGCTGGTTGCGGCTGTTTTGCTTATGCCAAGAATAGGCGGTGCAGAACATCTTTGGATGAATGGTTTGTACGAAGCTTTTAGCATCATCATTGTCTTTCCATTAATTGTATATATCGGTGCCAGTGGTGTGGTACATAATCAAGGGGGAGATAAAATTTGTAAGTTCCTCGGCGATCTTTCTTATCCATTGTACATGACACATTATGTGTTAGTCTATTTTTACGTGGCATGGGTAAGCAATCACAGCGGCATTACATTATGGCAGGCTTTGCCATATGCAATGCTCACATTTTCAGGAGCTATCGTGTTGGCTTATGTAAGTTTAAAGTTGTACGATGTACCGGTAAGAGCCTGGTTGCGAAACAAGCTGAAGTAGCGAAAAGGAAAGTATATTAATTGATTATCCGTTTAACATCCTAATGCATTTATCATATGGATTAGAGTAACCGGAAACGGGTTTCGCGATTTCCAAATCGCTCTTAAATCTGAATTCACGCGATTTGGAAATCGCGAAACCCGATAGAAGATCAATATTTCCCCTAACTAGTCCAAGTATAGGAGACGAAACTAACTCTAGTTCAAGTTTAGCGAAGTGTAACTTGGACTGAAATTAAGTCAGTTTCTGAACTGACATCAGCAGTTGAAAACTTATAAATTATGAGTCCAGGTCTCCGCTTCGCTTAGTACTATGCATTGTGTGACAATTAGTATACCTGGAATAAATAGTCTACTTGGAATAAAATGAGCAGTATTTGTACATTTAAAAAACATATCTGGTAGGATGGATTTTCCCATTTCGAATATTTAAACAACACATTGATTATTAATCACAAACTATAAAAATGAAAGCAAAACTAAATTTAATTGTATTGTTAATTTTAACTGTTATTTTGAGCAGTTGTAACTCCAATAAAAAACCCCAAAATTTTGATTATGGACACTTAGAAAATAATAAATATTTGAATTCGTTTTTTAAATTAGAACTCACTCTTCCTGATAATTGGATTGTTCAAACAAAAGAACAGACAGAGAATTTATCAGAAATGGGGAAAGAATTAACCGCCGGTGATAATAAAAACTTAAAAGCTATAATTGATGCATCAGAAATAAATACAGCAAATTTATTAGTAGTATTTCAATATGAGGTAGGTGCTGCTGTTGACTATAATCCTGGTTTTATGTTAGTAGCTGAGAATTTAAAAAATTCTCCAGGAATTAAAACGGGTAGTGATTATTTATTTCAAGCACGAAAAATACTTAAACAATCTCAAGTTCAATATAACTACATTGATGATAAGTTTAAAAAAGAGATAATAAGTGGCCAAGAATTCTATTCAATGAATTGCTCAATCGATTATATGGGAATTAATATCAAACAAATATATTATTCGACAATAATAGATGGGTTTTGTTTAAACGTCATCTTATCATATGAAAGTGATGAACAAAAAAATAACTTAGATAAAGTAATTAACTCGATGAATTTTAAAAAATAACTCCAACTAGTCCAGGTATAGGAGACAAAACTAACTCTGGTTCAAGTTTTTGTGAAGCGTAACCTGGACCTGCCTGCAGTTGGCAAGCTGGAAATAAGTCAGTTTCTGAACTGACATCAGCAGTTGAAAACTTATAAATTATGAGTCCAGGTCTCTGCTTCGATCAGATATGAACTATGCAGCGTGTGGCATTGAGTATCCCTGGACTAAAAAGGGGAATCTGTATTTTTGGAGACGAATGTAATTTGCTGGATTCAGGGAAATAAAACAAATACCACAAGCCTGAAATTTGGGCAAATGTGTAAAATGAAAATATAAGAAATGGATGAGAAAGTGAGTATATATTGATCTTATGGGCAAGTGTAAAAGCCTACTTATCAAATCTGATCATAAAACATAAATGAAAAACAAATATAAAAACAGTACGAAAATGAAAAATTCAGGACAAAAATTAATCGTTAGAATTGCACTTACAGTCATCTTTATGATTGGAGCTTACAATTCTGTGTTTTCTCAAACTGTCGAAACCCCGAAACTAACAAAATTTTTAATTCTGGTTGAAACAACAGATGATGGAATTAAACTTACTGGCATACAAGGGTGTGTATTTAAAGAACTTACCTTTGCTATTAAAAAGGATTATTCACAAGCCGTTGACCAGTATGGCATGAGTTCTTTGAAAAGAGCTGAAACTGTCAAAGACTCCAATTTTGACAATTTTCTATTCACAATAAAGATGACAAAAGAAGGACTTAGCTTTGAAGGAATAATAGGGACTACATGGGAAAAATTAAGCTTTAGCTGTCCGGAACATAAGTGTCATCAATTTATTGACCAAAATGGAATGACTGATGAGAAGTAGCCTCAAGTCCTTTCGGATATATTCAAACCTTGTCCCTGCGGATATATACATACCTGATTTAATGAGCAAAGAATCCAGATTGGTTGTTGGGATTTGCAATCCCAACTGTTTATATTATCAGGATTTTTAATCCGAGAAAATGAAATCCGTTTTGCATTTGGATTCTTTGCTGGATTATAAACCTGCCTGCCGCAGGCAAGTACAAAGAATACAAGAACTGGGATTGCAAATTTCAGTGACAATCAGTAGAATCTACACATTTAAAGAGCATATCCGGGAGAACAGGGGATATATGAGCAATTGCTTATTTATTGGTGTTATGCGTCATTTTAAAAAATAAAAGAAAAAACAAAACAATGGGTGAACATAGTAGTTCTAAAAGCTTAGAGATTATCAACTTTCTACAAGAACTTGGAGATTGTTTGGACTACTCTATCGACACTGAATATCCTATGAGCTCAAACTCATTTGGTGGTCAGGCCATTGACATAGCTTGGTTTAATGACAAATCGTCAAAGTTTCCCTTATTCGTTTTTGAAATAGAAAGTACTAGCAACAATTCAATTGCAAATAATCCAACAAAAGTATTTGGAAAAGAAAGTAAAACATTTGAAAAACCCTTGTTCTTCTTCCATATTATCATTGACAGTGCTGATAACTCAGAGAAATACAATGATTTAATGGGAATGTTTGGCAAACATAATTACGAAATCTTTCGAATCAACAAAGGTGATTTAGGAAAACTCATTTTTAAAATTTTATCACAGCACAGAAGAATTAGAGATAACATTAATCTCTATTCTGCTTTGAGATTATTATTTATTGACAAAGAAATAAATTCAAAAATAAATATAAGAGAGTTATTAGAAAATATTGAAACGATAATCCATGAAAATCAGAAATTCTATATTGGTCATATATATGCAAATATAGCCTCGCTGCATTTATCATTTAAAGATGAATATTTAAACTATATCAAACAAAGATTTAGCGACAACTCATTAACACTTCTACATTACGAAGATTACTGCTTCAATATTGTTGCAGAAATGATTAATTTAGGATTAATTTATAGCTCATTTAAGAATGAACTTGAAAAAATCAATTTCAAATTTCATTTAGTGAAATATCAGAATAGATATAATAATTTTAAGTCAATTGAGTATTTACCTGGAATAAATTATGATTACGACATTTTTATTCATGATTATGCTCCTTATTACATAGCACTTGCTTTTCACCTTTTCTCCGGGAACTTATCTGCTCAGAAATATCTTTTGGATGTTGAAATGGAAATAATAAAAAAATTACCTCAAAATAATGAATTTGTATTTGAACACCATATTTCTTGGTTTTTGTTGATAACTGCTTACGCTGATGAATTTTCAAATTATTTTGAAGAAGCAAGAAAATTAAGTAATGAAAACAGAAAAGTATTGAACACAATCGTATTTTGCCCATTGTTGAAGAATGATTATCAAAGACTTCCAGAATCAAAATTAATTCTTATCCCCGATAGAAAAGTATATAGAAAAAGAATGAATAGTGAATTTGAGCATATCTTATTAAATGATGACATTTTGACAACAGCAATAAAAAGCATATCGAAAGTTTGGGAAATTGACTTAGAATATTCTTATAATTTAGGAGTAAATTTGACTAACATAATTGTAAAATCAAACGAACTAACTAAGCACGACGAAAAACAAAAAACGAACGCATAACACACGCTCTATGAAATAATGGCGGCGGAGTCACAATCAGCTGGTTATGCTCCCGCTGTCACTTTGTAGAAATCTGACAGTGAAGCTCCCGTCTTGCCGTAGGCGAGACCAATGTTCATAGGCTCGGTTATTAGGTGCAACCCAAAAAAAGAAAACAACAACAATTAGTGAAATATGCAAATAGATATAAAAGGGAAAATAAACGAGAAAAAATTAGCGTATAGCAATACGTTACTTCCCTTGTCCTAGTGGATATATTTATTAGATGAGTAAAGTTTGGTACTGTAGTTTGGGTCACACCGTTAGCTATCGGGAAGCCAAATGTCCATAACCTCGGTCGTTAGCACCAATAGTAAGAAAAAAACAAACAAACCATGAAAATAGCATTTATATTTACTTCAAACGACATTTACTATGTTGCTTTGACGGGTACAAAATCTCAACCTATTTTTCATTCCAAGAACAAAATAGCGTTGCCAGCAAATTATGACATACCACAAACTGTTGCTTGGTTCGAGACACAGCTGGACATAATTTTGAATACTTTAAACCCAGACAGAGTGAGTTATAAACTCACAATCAGTAATGTTTCAAACAACTATGTTTCGAATGTTTATTATGGACAAGCAATACTTAATTTGTTATGCTATAAAAAAGGCATTCAAATTGGGCATATTTCTCCAGCTTCAATTGTCGCAAGCAAATTTAATCTACCTAGAGGTTCTGACCTATATGTCTATCTAAATAATTTAATTGGAAGTCATCCACCTTATTGGGACAAGACAATGAAAGATACAGCACTTATTGCGATAATTCAATTGATATAAGATGGATATAGGTAAATTTAAAACCTGACCATGCGGATATATACAAACCTGATTAAATGAGCAAAAAACTCATACTGATTGTTGGGACTTGCCTACTGCAAGCAGGTTTATAATCCCAACTGTTTCTATTATCTGGACCTGCCTCTGCCTACGGTAGATAAATGCGGAAGGCAGGTTTTTAATCCGAGAAAATGAAATTTGTTTTGCATTTGGATGCTATACTTGATTATAAACCTGCTTGCAGCAGGCAAGTACAAAGAATACATGAACCGGGATTGCAAATACTCCCTTCGGTCGTGACCGCTGGTTCCCAGTGACAATCAGTAGAATCTACACATTTAAAGTGCATATCCGGGAGGACAGGGTTACCCATCGCTAAACTATCAATAGTGCAGTATTAAATAAACCCGGAGAAAAAATGGAGCCTGATAAACAGTATTTCAGAAGACGCAATAATAGCTGTTTGAGTGGGAATATACACATTTGGTGATATTGATTAGATAGGAGATATATGAGCAATTGCTTATATATTGGTGTTAGCAGCAAGCCGAGAAAAAAAAGACTATGGTAATCGAGGTTTAAAATTGAATAGAATCATGATTTTATAATCGTTATTTAATAAATTCAAACTATATTTGAAACTCAAATCGATATTAGTGTTGTAAATTTCATTGGTGTTGCTACCACGAACTCCTAAATGCCCATACCATGATACAATAAAAATATTTGAAATTGGAGAAATAAATGAAATATAGCAAGTTCTTACAACAATAATCCGAATTTGTATCCAGAACTATATTCTTAAAGAATAACTAAAATTACAATGTTTTGAAAACTAAAATTTTAAATCTGATAGATTTTGAAAAAGTTGACACTTTGCTTGAAGGATTCAACAAGTCAACAGGGTTTGTAACTGCTATTCTTGATTTAGATGGAAATGTTTTGTCCAAATCGGGTTGGAGACAAGTGTGTACCGAATTTCACCGCATACATCCCGAAACTTCAAAAAGATGTACCATAAGTGATACGATATTGGCCGGACAAATGGCTGCGGACGAAAAATATCATTTCTACAAATGCCTGAATGGATTGGTTGATGTGGCTGTACCCATTGTTATAAAAGGTGAACATATTGCTAATTTATTTTCCGGTCAATTCTTTTTTGAAAAACCGGATGAAGCATTTTTCAAAGAACAGGCTAAGAAATATGGTTTTGATGAAGATAGCTATATCAAAGCACTAGAGAAAGTACCCGTTGTTTCGGAAGAAAGAGTGAAAGCAGCCATGGAGTTTTTGCAGAACATGACTCAACTCATCAGTGAAATGACCTTTCAGAAATTGGAACAAATAGTCCTAAATGAGGAGTTAAAAGCCAGCGAAGAGCGTTATCGTTTAATATCAGATGTTGTTTCAGACTATATTTTCACGTCTAAAGTAGACAATAACGGAAAGCTTGGATTGAGTTGGGTGACCGGAGCTTTTGAAGGTATTACAGGCTACAGTTTTGATGAATATATTGCTCGTGGCGGATGGAGGGCTGCTTTACACCCTGACGATATTGAAAAAGATAATCAGGATTTCGAAGAACTTAAAAAGAATAATCAGGTTATAAGCGATGTGCGAACCCTTGCGAAAAATGGTCGCATTGTTTGGGTGCGGGTTTCTGCTCATCCGGTTTGGGATTACCAAAATAATGAATTGGTTGGCATTTATGGTGGTGTTAAGGATGTTACTGAAAGTAAGTTGGCCGAGAATGCGTTAGCCAATTCAGAAGCTCGTTTGCACACACTGGTTCAAACTATTCCTGATCTAATATGGCTAAAAGACATAAATGGTGTATATCTTTCGTGCAACGCTGTATTCGAGCGTTTTTACGGCGCCAAAGAGGCTGATATTATTGGGAAAACAGATTACGACTTTATCAATAGTGAACTTGCTGACTTCTTCCGGGAGAACGATCTTAAAGCCATTGAGGTGGGGAAACCAAGTATTAACGAAGAATGGATCACCTTTGCAGACGATGGGCACACTGCTCTGCTCGAAACAACGAAAACCCCGATGTACAACTCTTCGGGGACACTCATAGGAGTACTTGGTATAGGGCATGATATTACTGAACGTAAATTAGCAGATGAGACTATTCGAAGAAACGAGCACATTCTTCGGCTTTTTGTTGAACACTCTCCGGCTTCTATTTGCATGTTCGATCGCGAGATGAAGTATATTGTGGCAAGTAAACGCTACCTGAGAGATTATGATTTAGGGGAACAGGATATTAGGGGTCGTTCCCATTATGAAATCTTCCCCGATGTACCCGAAAAATGGAAGGAAATTCACCAATGTTGTATGGCCGGAGCAATTGAAAAATCAGAGGAAGATTCTTTCCCCCGAGCCAGTGGAAAATTAGATTGGGTACGGTGGGAAATTCACCCATGGTATGAACAAAATGATGAAATCGGCGGAATTATTCTTTTTTCAGAGGTAATTACCGAACGTAAACATGCCGAGGAGGAAATAAAGAAACTCAATGCCGAACTTGAATTTAAAGTTGAATTGCGTACCGCACAACTCGAAGCTTCAAACAAGGAATTGGAAGCTTTCTCCTATTCCGTCTCACACGATTTACGGGCTCCATTGCGCCATATTAACGGTTATGTCAATTTATTGAATGAGCGTTACAGTGACGATTTACCAGAAAAGGCTCGCCATTATCTGGAAACTGTAACAGGCGCAGCCAAACAAATGGGTATGCTTATTGATGACTTGCTGCAATTTTCAAGAACCGGAAGGCAGGAAATACAGAAAACTACGATAGATATGAACGTTCTGATAAAAGAAGTTCTTGAAAAAATAAAACCGGATACTGAAAACAGAGAAATAAACTGGTCGGTACAGGAATTGCCAGAAGTATTTGGCGATTATTCACTTCTAAAACAGGTATGGTTAAATTTACTGGACAATGCTATTAAATATACCCGAAATAAAAAGTTAGCAGAAATATCAATAGGTTGCACCGTAAATCAAGAAAATATCGTATTTTTCGTCCGCGATAACGGTGTAGGTTTCGACATGAAATATGCCCATAAACTATTTGGCGTATTTCAGCGTTTGCACACTCAAGCGGAGTTTGAAGGTACAGGTATCGGACTTGCTAATGTGCAACGAATTATTTTTAAACATAGCGGGCAGGTTTGGGCAGAAGCCAAGCCTGATTTAGGAGCAACATTCTTTTTTAGTTTACCAAAAAAATAAGGAGGTATCATCATGTTTGAATTAAAAACTATTTTACTGGTCGAAGACAATCCGCAGGATGTGGAACTAACCATCGAGGCACTTAAGGAAAATAATCTGGCAAACCATGTGGTTGCTGTAAACGATGGCGTAGAAGCTATGGATTATCTGAATTATGAAGGCAAGTTTAAAGACCGCGAAAAGGGTAATCCATCCGTGATGCTGCTTGATATAAAAATGCCCCGTATGGATGGTATTGAAGTGTTGGAAGCTATCCGAAACAATGAGAAATTAAAAACAATTCCTATTGTGATGCTGACTTCTTCGCGCGAAGAACCCGACTTAAAAAAATGCTATGCGCTGGGTGTTAATGCGTATGTGGTGAAACCTGTAGATTTCAAAGATTTTATGGGTGCGGTGAAACAAATTGGCATTTTTTGGGCTATATTGAATGAACGACCTCTAAACACATAATTTATGGAAAAGAAACTTGAGATTCAAGGTAAAGAACTTAAAGTTCTTATTTTGGAAGATTCCATTCATGACTTTGAATTAATTAGAGAACAACTATCTGATGCAGGTTATAAATTAGATATAACCCATGTCGAAAACGAAGTGAAATTTAAAACTTCACTGCTCGAAAACAGTTACGATATTATCTTGTCTGATTTTCAACTTCCGGGCTTTAACGCATTCGGAGCTCTACAAATTAGTAATGAAATTTGTCCGGAAATTCCATTTATATGCGTTTCAGGCTCTATTGGTGAGGAAACAGCCATTGAACTACTCAAACTGGGAGCAATAGATTATGTACTTAAAGACAAGCCCGAAAGACTTCCTTTTGCCATAAAGCGGGCGTTGGAAGAGGCAAAAGAAAAAGTCGCTCATCAAGAAGCAGTCAAAGCCCTACAAAAGAGCGAAGAGAAGTATCGTTTCATGTTTAATAATAATCCACAACCCAATTGGATTTATGATCTTGATACACTCTCATTTCTTGAAGTAAATGAAGCTGCAATCCAACATTATGGATACTCCAGGAATGAATTTCTGTCTATGACATTAAAAGATATTCGTCCGGTTGAAGACGTTCCCTCTCTTTTGGAAGATGTTAATCGAACCCGCAAACCCTTTAATAATTCAGGTGAATGGAGACATATTAAAAAAAATGGAGTAATAATATTTGTAGAAATTATATCACATACTGTCATTTTTAATGGTCGTGATGCACGACATGTTTTAGTTCACGACATTACCGATCGAAAGCTGGCTGAAGATGCACTCAAACAAGCCAAGAATGAATTAGTGCAACTTCATAACAACTTGGATGAGGCCGTTTTTTCTGTCGATTTAATTCAAAACAAAATGCTTTATGCCTCTAAAGCGCATCAAAGTGTATTTGGGCATTCTTCTGCTGAGTTTTTTGATAATCCACAATTGTGGTATGAATTAATTGTTCCAGAAGATAAACCTATCGTTGATGCAGGTTTTCCTACTTTACTCTCAGGGAAGAACCTTCGTCATGAGTTTCGGATAGAACTTCCCAATGAACAAATTCGTTGGATTGAAGCAAAAATGAACCCGACCCTCGACACGAATGACAAACTAATACGAATTGATGGGGTTGCATCCGATATTACTCATCGTAAGCAGATTGAAACTGAACTTCTTGAATCGGAAATCAATTTCCGCCGTTCAATTTCAGAGTCTCCCGTGGGTATCCGCATAGTCTCAGTTGAGGGTAACACCATTTATGCAAATAAAGCTTTCCTGGACATTTACGAATTCAACAGCCTGAAAGAATTTACAAGTACACCGGCAAAGGTTCGTTATACCTCTGAAAGTTATGTAAAACACCAGGAAAGAAAGAAAAAAAGAAAAGAAGGAGTTGAAGTGTTTGATTACGAGATAAGTATCAACTGTAAAAATAAGGAAATCAGGCATGTAAAAGTTTCGCGGAAAGAAGTATTGTGGAATGGCATTCAGCATTATCAGGTAATAAACCTGAATATCACAGAACAGAGGAATGCAGAAGAACAACTCCGGAAACTTTCCAGAGCAGTAGAGCAAAGTCCCGATGCTATTTGTATTACCGACCCTAATGGTATAATTGAATACGTAAATCCAAGAACTATTAAGTTGACTGGATTTTCAGCTAAGGAATTGATAAACCAAAATACAAGAATTTTCAGTTCGGGCGAAAAATCAAAAGAAGAATACTCTCAACTCTGGAAAACCATAAACTCTGGAAATATATGGAGTGGGGAATTACACAACAAGAAGAAAAGCGGAGAACTTTATTGGGAATCAACCACTATCTCTCCTATTTTTGATACAGCTGGTCAAATAACACATTTTCTGGCAATAAAAGAAGATGTAACTGAGCGAAAACTTACCGAGATTGCTTTATATAACTCAGAGGAACAATTGAGGAAATTCGCATCTCACCTTCAGAACGTGCGAGAAGAAGAAAAAATTAGTCTGGCGCGCGAAATACACGATGATCTTGCGCAAATCTCAGTCGCATTAAAAATTGATATGGGAATATTTGAACGAAAATTATCAAAAGGAATCGAAGCTACCACTCTAGAAGAACTACTTTCTAAACTGAAAGATTTTTCTGGTCAGGTTGATAATTCCATTAAATCGGCTCGAAGGATTATAAATGGTCTGCGACCTGAATTGATTGAATTGCTGGGATTTGATGAAGCCTGTAAATCATACCTGCTTGATTTTGAGAAAACACACCACATAAGTACTCAGTTTGAAAGTACAATTTTGAACCTTAATATTGGTTTGGAACAGTCAGTTGCATTATTCCGTATACTTCAGGAAGCACTCAATAATATTCTAAAATATGCCATGGCTACAATTGTTACGGTTCAACTGAAAAATATTGATGACAAATTAGTGATGGAAATTAGTGATAATGGAACCGGATTTGACGTTAATAAAAAAGGCCGACCTGATTCGTACGGTTTAATTGGCATGAAAGAACGGGTAAAATTATTGGGAGGCAATTTGGATATTACAAGTAAAGTGGGTGAAGGAACAATGGTTAAGGTTGAAATACATTATGGAGAATAGTTTAATTGCATACGAAGATAAACACATTGTAAATTTTAAGCATTGTAAAACTTTGACTTCAAATAACAAGTCAAATGTTTACAAAAGAATAGAATAAAATGAACGAGGGCATAATACACGCCTATGTCCATTGGCTGGCTGACGTTATGGGTCATAGTAAAAAAAGAAAAAAAACTGAGTTATTGGTTGAAAAATCCTTGACGAACTGTCGGCTTTTACAACATAAACAGTCAAATATGTAACGACTGAATTTGCCCCTGTCCCTGCGGATATATTTATATATACAACCCTGATTTAATGAGCAAATGGTTCGGATTGTTGGGTGGAATGTGTCGTCAAACCATTTGTATCATACGAATTTGCAATTCGCTCATTGGCAACAAGTGTAAGTGCGGTTGTCAAATTAGATATTAAAAAACCGTCCATATGGAAATAGATAAAAAAATAGTTGAAGTGACATCACAATGTGAAAAGAATTTTGTATGTCTAAATAACAATAAGCATATTTATTGCCTGGTTGAATATTGCATTAATAATAAAGTTCATTTTACTAAATGCAAAGAAAAGAAACACTGCAACTACAAAATGAATTTTGGAGGCTCTTATATTTGTAACTGTCCGGTAAGAAAAGAAATCTTTAACAAGTATGGTTTGTGAGAACAGTTTCTAACTGTGATTTTTTATAAGTTGAAAATTGAATAGGTTATTAGCCTGCCTACTGCAGGTAGGTTCAGGATTTACTTCGTTAATCCTGAACTATCCACAGTGCCGGATTTAATAGACCCGGAGTAATAAGGGGACACATACTACAGAAGAAATTGCAACTGAAATAAAAGAATTAATCAAAACTAAAAAATAAAATTATGCCTAAATCAACAATTGACATTCAGTCTATTATTAGATTAGGTGCAAGCATTCGTATTGATGCCACAACTAAATCAACAAAAGACTTACAAACTTTTGCCAGACTTATTAATGGTTCTGTAGGGACGCTAATTCTTAAAAACGCTGATGCAAAATCTACAATGGATTTAGAATCGTTGGCTCGCCTTGCACCTGGAAAAATAATCTTTGAAGTTTGATAAGAAGAATTACTGTTGCCAACAAAGGCTATATTCAATTTGAGTTTTAGTGCTTTTTCATGTATTCTACCCCACTTAAACATGTATAGTCCAATAATGTTGAAAAATTTGCAGTCGGTGGATAGCGCAGATTTGAGCCGAGCGGTAACCTCCCGAAAAATCGGGACAAGTTGTGCCTGCCGCAGGTAGTTCCCCTGTCCCAAGGATATATACTAACCAGCTTTAATGAGCAAAGTATTCAGACTGGTTGTTGGGAACCAGCGGTCAAGACCGAAGGGAGTAATTGCAATCCTAACTTATGTATTCTTAGGACCTACCTTCGGCAGGCAGGTTTGCAATACGTAAAGAATAAGAGAAAATATATATAGCGGATTAAAAATTCTTATATTACAAAACCCGGCAGACGGACGAAAAAATAATTAAAGACATTGATTCGAAAACCATAACGGTAAGTAATTAAAAGAAGTAGTTTGCTCGCTATTGTGGTTTTAGCTTTTAACCCAATAATATACAAATGCTATGACAGAAAAACACAACGAAAAAAATCGAATGAAGGAAAACAGCCCGGATAAAATCCGGTTGGTTGAAGATGGAATTGACATTGAGATTCAAAAAGATTATATTTCTGAATCGCACAACTATGTTAGCCTTGGATTGAGTGCGGAGGAAATTGAAAATTTAGGAAGAGTACTTCTTTCGACAAAACTTTCCATAGAAGATAAGAAAAAGGCGTTGGGAATTTTAGCACATGTGGGCACAGCTGCAGCCTACCGGATATTAAGCAATTATGCCGAAAAGCCGGAATTAGAACTTAAGGAGTGGGCAATAATGGCTCAACAGGAATGCGGAATTTTTCTTGCGTGCGAGTTTTCAGACGAAAGTGAAGTTGTTGTTTTTAGCGGTGCAGGGGCAAAAATTAACAAAATGAGATGCTATTTTCTGGTATTGCCAAGCGGGGATAAAACTTTTAGTCCGTTGCAACATAAGATCATTGAGCATGAAATGACCTATATTTCCCGGTATTTAAATTGTGTAATTGAAGATTTTGAATTTCTTGATCGGTATGTAAGTCTGAACGTATTATTTGAAATGGATGTAGCCATTGCCACTTTTATGGAAGGCGGAATTAAAAACTGCAATGTATTTGGGAATTTTGTTCTGGAAGATTATTATGCAACAAATATTGGGATACCTGATAAAGAAGAGATTGAAGTGATTATTAAAATTGTAAGGGCAGGTTAATTATCTTACTAGTCCAGGTATAGGAGACGAAGCAAACTTTAGTCCTCGCTCTTGTCCAAGTATTGGAGATGAACGAACTTTAGTTCAGGTTTAGCGAAGTATAACCTGGATCTATTTGCTATTAACATAAGACGGTTGTATGAACAATAAAGTGCACGTACAGGATTTGAAATGCAGATAGCGTGTTGTTATGGGCAAGCGAAAAAAACAAAACAGGCTATTTACTGACTGAAAGAAAAGGAAAAAAGTTGAAACTTAGCCTGGCAATATAAAAACCAATACTAACTATATTGAGATTATCAAAAAGAAAAATATTAAATTTAAACGATATGAAGAACTTGTATTTATTTTGTTATTTGGCACTATTTATAAGTGCTTGTTCGCCGATTATTAGTACACAAATCAAGAAAAGTTATCCTCCAAATCCTAACGATTCTATCACTGTCTACGAGTTAGGACAGAATATAGATTACAAGTATGAAGATTTAGGAACTTTTAAAATCGAAAACGGTGATATGACAAAGCTCTCTAAATATAATAAAATTATTGATTTTGCGAAAAATGAAGCGAAAAAAATAGGAGGAAATGCAATCAAAATTCTTGAACATATAAAACCCCAAACTGAAATGGCTGGTTTAGGTGTCATTTTCACAACCTCTCATAATGTGGTTTTTAAAGTCATTAAGGTTTCTGATGTAAAAAACGAAGCAGAGTCTCAGCTTAAAGATTCAACATTATTAAACAAAGATGCTCATTTATATTTCTATGAACAGAAAAATGCTTTCGCTGGAAATTTTAATAAACCAAATCTTATTGAATCAATGGCAATAAGCATGGGATATGGGTATCAAATTCTTCTTGATGATAGCTTGATTGTAAAACTTGAGAAAAAATGGAAAAAATCAGTAATTCAAACTCATAAATTTGGGAATCAGACACTAACAGCAAAGATTAAGCAAGGTAAATTTAATATTCCTATTAATATTGAAAAAGGTAAAGATTATTATATAAGATTTAAATACTCTATTTCAGGTATAAGAACTTTTGAAATTGTTGATAGTGAACTTGGAGAATTTGAATTTAGTATTGTAATATAAATTAAAGTTTGAAATATGATAACTAATCGCCTCTAAATAGTCCAGGTATAGAAGACGAACTAATAAAAGTTCAGGTTTAGTAAAGCATAACCTGTACCAACCTGTAATTTTCATAAGACGGTTGTATGAACTTTAAAGAGCACATACAGGATTTGAAGTGTTGATAACGTGGTGTTAGCGGTTATTTTAGAAAAAAAGAAAAAACAACTTTTCTAAGTTTAATTACAAACAAATTGACAACTTAAAAATGAAAAAAAGAAACTTAAAATTGACAACCATTCTTTTTGGATTGATATTTTTATGCTCATGCAACAATAATTCTCAAGAAATAACTCAACTTAAAAAAGAGAACGAAGAACTACGGAGTAAGATTGAAATTCTTAAGAAAAGTATACCAAACGACACCGATTTTAAATATACAGCTATTGCACTTCCTGTAAAAAGAAAAATAAAAGTTGGAGAAGAATATGTGGCTGGGGTTTACTTATGTATCGAAAATAAAAATAATCCCTTAAAAGTAGTTCTTTGCAATTTAGTAAATGACCAACCAGTTCCTACAAAAGACACTCTTAATAGAAGTTTAGTGTATAATTGCCCAGAATATAGAGTTAAGCCAAAAAAGGCGGGGACTTATGTCTGGTCAGGTAAAATTACAAGAACGGATGCAGAAGGACTGATACATAGTTATTTTTTTAAGAGCGAATATGAAGTGACAAATTGAAAAATAAAAAAACAAACCGCTAACACGCGCCTATGAAACAATGGCGGCGGAATCGCAATTAGCTGGTTTTGTTCCTGCCTGCCGCAGGCAAGCCCGCTGCCACTTTATAGAAATATGAAAGTGAAGCTCCCGTCTCGCCGAAGGCGAGACCAATGTTCATAGGCTCGGTCTTTATGGCCAATAGTAGAAAAAGAAGAAAGACAGATTTGTTAGAAACCAAGTTGAAAAAAAAAGTATAAATGACGAAAATTGAAATTCCATTAAACAAGAAAAAAATATCTTTGCTTCTTTTAGGTTCGATTGGCTTTGTGACTTTTGGGCTACTATTTACATTGACTCCAGAAACCTTTACTTCTTCAAGACATAGTAGTGAATTACTTATAAGAATTATTGGAATTATATCTTGGATGTTTTTTGGCATTGTAACTGTTTTTGGCATTTCAAAATTATTTGACAAATCCGCTGGACTTACAATTGATGATAGCGGGATAATTGACAACACAAATTTTACGAGCGTCGGATTTATTAAATGGGAAGATATAAAGAAAATTAAATCAGGTAAATCTGCTTCTACAGACTTCATACTTATATATGTAAAGAATCCAAAAACTTATCTTGAAAAAACTACAATTATCAAAAGAAAATTAATGCAAGGTAATAAGAAAAGATATGGAACACCATTGTCGTTAACTTCTATGACCTTAAAATGCGACTATAAGTATTTAGCGACACTTATTGACGAAAAGTTTAACGAATATAAACAGGAGATACAGAATCGTTGCCAATAATATTCTTCAGACGACTAACATGTGAGTTGCGAGAGTTTTCATTCTTTATCGGCTGACTTTAAAACGACTGACATGAAAATAAACTACTGGCCATAATACATAGGACTTCATGTGGTCGTAACGACCCGGCATGAAGTCTCTAACCAGTACAGATATAGAAGACCAATTAATAATAGTTCAGGTTTAGTAAAGCATAACCTGGACTTACCTGTGATTAACAGAAGACGGTTGTATGAACAATAAAGTTCACGTACAGGATTTGAAGTGTTGATAGCGTGTTGTTAGGGGCAAGTTAAAAAAAAACTTATTGACTGCAAAAAACAGTGAATCAAAACTATAGATTTAATCAAATAATTACAAATTTAAAAAAGCATGAAGAAAATACTTTTATTTTTCGGGTTATTTATGTCCTTGTATGGACATTCACAAGTTTCAAAAACTATCGATGTAACTACCTCAGGTAATTTAAGTACATTATTGACTGATGATGAAAAAAACACCATAACAAATCTGACGTTAACAGGAATAATTGATGTACGAGATATAAAATGCATTAGGGATCAAATGCCTGTTATAGCTAATTTGGATTTGAGTAGTGCAAACATTGTAGCTTATAGTGGGGAAGCAATAACTTACCCATCATTGACAAGCTATCCGGTCAATGAAATGCCAGCTTATTCATTCAGAAACCCTTATACCGGACAACCTAAAGCAACTCTAAGTTCTGTAAAATTACCAAATTCATTATTATCAATTGGCGAATCAGCCTTTTCTTCATGTACAGGGCTTAAAAGTATAACAATAGGTAATTCTGTTAAAACTATCGGTAAGAATTCATTTTTCTATTGTACAGGTCTAAATACAGTTATAATGGGAAGTTCTGTGACTACTATTGGAGATGATGCCTTTGACAATTGTTTTGCATTATCTGATTTGACTATTGGTAATCATGTTACATCAATTGGTTTTAATTCTTTTTACAGCTGTCAGAGTTTGACGAATATTTTAATTCCTAATACTGTAACTACAATTGGCACCTCTGCATTTTCTCATTGCTCTGGAATTACAACTCTTACTATCGGTAATTCTGTAACCTATATTGAAGTATCTGCTTTTTCAGCTTGTACTAGTTTCAAAACTATTTATTGCTTGAATGTTATACCACCTACATGTCAGGTTTGTTTTAGCGGCACAACAGGAGTTACGGCAGTATATGTTCCAACTTTGTCAGTTAGTGCTTATAAAAGTGCTGCAGTTTGGAGCGATAGTTTTTACTCTGTAATTAGAGCCAATGATAATTATGGAATTACTGTTCAAATAGGATCTGGTGGTAGTATAAAAGAAAATAATGTTACATTAATCAATGGTTCTTTATTAAGTGTAGTACCTGGAACAAAGAATGAGTTTACAATGGTTCCTAATGCTGGTTATGAATTGGAAACAATAGTTTATGATGGTGTTGATATAAAATCTCAAGTTGTAAACAATATATATATAACACCTAATGTGAATTATAATACTATACTTAGTGTAACTTTCAAAACGGTTCAATATCGTATAACATTGAAAGATGCGTTAAACGGGACAATGGATTTATTATGTGAATATGGGGCAAGTCCATCATTTGAATTTACCCCAAGCTTAGGTTGGAAAATTAACACGGTCCATTGTAACGATAATGACATAACCAGTTCTCTTGTAAATGGAGTTTACAATGTACCAGCAATTAGCGACAATGTTGTTTTGAATGTTTCATTTGTTAGCACTGAATCAGGTGCACCTGAACTTATCTGTTCCAAAGTTAAGGTTTACTCAACTAAATCCGAAATTATTATTGAAGGTATTTCTGAAGGCGAAATTGTAAATATTTACACAATAAATGGCAAACATTTAAAAACTGTTGAATCGTTAGGTGATAGAATCGTTATACCAACTCAAAGTAGTAATATTTATTTAGTAAAAACTACAAATAAAATGTTTAAGGTGATTCTTTAAATGACTGGATACTACATCTTGACTGCGTTTAATGTTGGTATAATTAACTTATGATAGAAAATTCAATAACCTGGCCATAACCCATATCCCCCTCGTTACAAACGAGGGGGAGGAGAAGTGTTATTCGAGACGATTCTCAATGAAGCGCTGTTTTAGGAGACGGTAGTAAAGAGTGCTATTTGAAATGACCAATCTACCGCCCCAAGCCCCTCCCGCAAGCGGGATAAATTGCGGGGATGTGAAGAGTGGTATTCGAGACGATTCTCAATGAAGCGCTGTTTTAGGAGACGGTTGTAATATTATATCCTTTAGAGGTTGTCAGAGTGCTATTTGAAATGCCAATCTACCGCCCCAAGCCCCTAAAGGGGATGTGAAGAGTGGGTTCAGGATTTTTCTTTTGGAGAAGATTTTTATAGGAGACGGTAGTAATATTACATCCCCTTTAGGGGCTTGGGGCGGTTGAAAAGAAGTTTTAGGAGACGGTAGTAATATTACATCCCCTTTAGGGGCTTGGGGCGGTTGAAAAGAAGTTTTAGGGATGGATGTAATATTATTACCCTCTCCCCCTCGTTTGTAACGAGGGGTTAATGGTTGAGCGTTTGTAACGATATTTTTCAAATCCTTTTTATAAACAATGAATCATATCCAACTCGTTACAAACGAGTGGGAGGAGAAGGGAAAGAAAAGTCACTAAATGTAAGGTTTCAAAAAACTGAATTAATTTACAACAAATGAGAAAAATTATTTATGCTATAATGTTATTTGCTTTTTTTCAATTTATTTTTACAGCATGCGAGTACCTGCCCGAAGCTGAAAATTATATTGAAATAAAAAAACCAAATCCAACACATATGCTGGATCTATCGCTAATTCCCGAAAACGATACCATTAAAATTTTCAACAGTACAGAATTGACCTTTCAATTTAATACCTACGGTTTGGAAATGTTAGGCGCTACCATTAGTATAGGTAACACTACTCTTAATGCATATTCGGATACATCGACAATTGTAATTTCACCTGCTGGATATGCACCGGGAGTATATACTTTAAATGCCATTTTTTTAACACGCAGTGGCACCGGAAGCATAGCAGACAAGTTGGGTGGAGAGGGTTATAAGATTGAAAAAAATTATTTCTTGCTGATTGATGGAAGTGATGCCATACGGATAACCCCAGAATATACCATTAATAGTGATCAGTTATTTGAGTTAACCTGGCCCGAGTGTCAAAATTATAACTTTGATGCATATATCCTAAAAAAAGGGAGTCAGAAAATAAAAGAGTTTACCAATCGTAAAGCAACACATTTCGTTGATAGTCTTTATGTCGGCGGCAGCGCCGGTTACGAAATTGATGTGCGAGTGCTAACAAACAATAGGATATCCTATGGAAATACGTTGTTAGTAAACGAAGATTTTCCACACCCTTCATTCGAATTGATTTCACTAGACAGTCTAAAGATACATTGGAAAAAACAAAATATTAAAAGTAATGTGAGACTGGCTTATGGAGTTGGGATAAGTACATATACTCAACATTTTATTCCGTATGGCGACACTTGTAGTGTTATACCTCTACCTGCTTTTGGCATACAATACATTTTTCAGCTTACTACTTTACCTTATCACGATAGTAATTATTTTAATACCAGTTCGTTTGTTCAAACTTACTATACATTTGGTACTTCTCTGCAAATGTCAACCAACAGAATAGTGTACAATAAAAATAAAAATATGTTATTTTCGTACAGTGCCAGTAATAAGGAGGTTACTAGCCTTGATGCAACTACAAAGAATAAGATTAAAACAGTCAGTTTACCTGAAACACCATATCTGTCTTCTTGTGCTGTAAACAACAACAGGATTGTATTTTTGTCCTTTTATAATAATTTTTATGTATTTCAGGATGAAAATCTCAACAATCCCACAACATTCAATATCGGTGGATTAAATGGATACGGGATGTTTGTTTTGACCGACAATAATTTTATTTCAATGACGTGTTACGATAAGTTGTATATGATAAACCTTAACAACAATAATGAAATATCGACTATAAGATTACCTGAATCATATTATAACACCTATCCAAGAGTTACAACGTCGCAGGATGGTAAATATATATGTGCCGCCAGTGGAGCCGGCTACAGATTATACAGCTTCGGGAACAAAGAGTTTACACTTGTTTCAACCGATACAAGAAAATATGCATCTGTTCTGTTTAACCCACTCAATCCCGCTGAAATAGCCTTTACTTTTTTGGATGATAATCTACTGGAGGTAAGGTCAATTCCTGATTTTAACCTGATACGCAGCATTCAACTGCCCAATAAATACCGCGTTGAAAATTTCGATACCGCTACCGGCCTGTTGCTGCTCAATAATTATTCAAAGTTATTGGCGGTAAACATTCTTACAGGACAGATACATACAGGTCCGAATTGTACCAACGATCCTTATTTGCTTTATGGAAACAATATATTTAATCCTTTTACTTACTACTCTGATATGACAAAGTGTTGGTAACCCGACAGATAATAAAAAAATGATAGCATAATGAAAAAAATATATAGTCTGCTGGTTTTCACATTATTTTGTACTGTATCATATGGTCAGAACTTTTCTGTCCGGTACGAAACAGGTATGGGGCAATATAATATGAAAGAAATAAAAGATCTTCAAACTGATTTTAAAAACATGGTCAGTGATTTAGATGTGGAATCAGTAGTTCGATTTCCATCTGCGCTTTATTACGGAATAGAAGCTGAATATCAATTCAATAAAACAAATGCATTGGGTGTTCATTTGTTTTATAATACTACTGCAGGGAGAAATCATTTGGCTGATTATTCGGGAGAATATAAAATGGATTTACTACTGAGCAGTTATGCAACGGGAATAAATTATAGGTGTACATTCAGCAAATTGGGTAAATTTAGCATGAGCGCTTATCTGGGTGCCGGTATAAGATTTTCTACCCTTAAAATAAAAGAAGATTTGACAATCTACGGTGATACATTATCACATTCGGATATTATTGCCCACGGAACAAACTTTTATACACTTCCGGCTATTGAAATTTCGTATCCTCTGCTGAGTAAACTTGATTTAAATTTAAAAGCAGGTTACGAAATTGATTTCAGAAGTAAATATGTGACTATTGATGGAGATGGTGATCCACAGATACTACATAATGATGATGGTAAGTTTTTGAATATAGATTATTCAGGATTTAGAGTCGGTTTAAGTATATCATATAAATTCCCCTGAAATTCCGGATATGTCATTCATTAAATGAGATAACCAACCACTGCCTCTCACAATAGCTATCTGGAGAGGGGGGACATTTGAGGTGAAATTGTTCAAAACAGTTTCACCCCCCTGAAAAGGAATGAAGAAAACAAAACCAACCTGCCCCTCGTTTGTAACGAGGGGTAATGGTAGAGCGTTTGTAACGATAGTTTTGTAACCCTTGTTATAAACAATGAACCATATCCCCCTCGTTACAAACGAGGGGGAGGAGAGAGAGGAGTTTTAGGAGACGGTAGTAATATTATATCCTTTAGGAGTTGTCAGAGTGTTATTTGAAATGCCCAATCTACCGCCCCAAGCCCCTCCCGCAAGCGGGATAAATTGCGGGGATGTGAAGAGTGGTATTCGAGACGATTCTCAATAAAGTGCTGATTTAGGAGACGGTAGTAATATTACATCCCCTTTAGGGGCTTGGGGCGGTTGAAAAGAAGTTTTAGGGATGGATGTAATATTATATTTTTTTGAGGTTGTCAGAGTGCTATTTGAAATGCCATTATACCGCCCCAAGCCCCTAAAGGGGATGTAAAGAGTGGTATTCGAGACGATTCTCAATAAAGCGCTGTTTTAGGAGACGGTAGTAATATTACATCCCCTTTAGGGGCTTGGGGCGGTTGAAAAGAAGTTATAGGAGACGTTTGTAATATTACACCCTCTCCCCCTCGTTTGTAACGAGGGGTAATGGTTGAGCGTTTGTAACGATTTTTTTGTAATCCTTGATATAAACAATGAACCATATTACCATCGTTACAAACGAGGGGGAGGAGAGGACATTCAATTTCACATTCTTCAGCTTAAAGGGATATAAAGAGTGGTTTCAGGATTTTCTCTCGTTGCAAATCAGGGGCAGAAGAAACCCGATAAAGAAAAGAAAACGGGCAACAACTTTATGGGGTTAACAAAAAACATGTTTCAGAACATAAATTATAGAATTAAAGCATTAAATTTTATTCGTTAATTTGTGACACTTTTGCGCCGTCTAAAAAAAACAAAAACTATATAAAAATAAAACATGAATAAATTCGCATTACTTTCCGTTTTTCTATTAGCATTTTTTAGTCTGATGGCTCAGGATAGAATTGTCAGCATTCATCATGATACAATTGATTGTACAATAATAACCATAAACAATGAGCGCATTCTGTACGAACTAAAAAACAGGGATGGATCAGTGACCGGCAGGTTAATGAATCTGTCAGAGGTAGCAGAATATACCCGTACTCCTCAGCCGGAAAACAATTCGAAACCGCGTAAACTGAAAATATCAAATCTTCTAAGCATCCCTGAAAACTTGTGGTGCCTGGGTTTGAATATCGGTAGATCAACTATGCCATGGTACCTTGACAACATTCAATCAGCCGCAATGCCTGATTATTATAACAAGCTAAAAACAGGATTTCATATAAATACCAGTGCTCATTATATGATAACCGGTTTTATGGGTGTGGGCGCGGAATATTCATTTTATAATACGAGCTTTAGTGGCAGTATGCCCTCTCAATACTCCCCGTCAATATTTTTAATGACATCTGAAACATACCGCCAGTATATCAATTATTTGGGACCATCGGTTCTTTTTGTACAGCATTTGGGGGCACGACGAAAGTTTATACTTAGTGAATCTCTCTCGGCCGGGGCTATGTTCATTCGTCTGGAAAGTCAAAGTACTTATCCCAACGTTGATTATTCCGGTTACACTGACATTACATATAATTCATTACTTACCGGCAACTCCATGTCTGCTAAATTCGGACTTACTGCTGAGTACAGGTTAGATCATAACATATCGGTTGGTTTAGGCGGTAATTTTATATGGGGTTCATTAAAAAAAGCGAGTTTTGAATCCAGAGGACCGAATAATTATACTTCCACATCCGAAAATGAGGAACTCCCCAAGGCTATGAACTTATCCCGTATTGATTATTCTTTTGTTTTGCGTTATCAGTTTTAATTCAATCACTAACAAATTTATTTATGCAAGGTATCATGAAAAATACAATACTGTTTACATTACTCTATCTGCTAACATCTTGCAGCAATGATTTCCTGAACGAAAATCTTTCTCCTGATTCTTTAACTATTGGTGAATCAAATATTTATATATCACCCGATTGGCAAAGTACCAACTTTATGTTTAAGTTGCCATCGCTGAAAGATGCTGATTATGAAATTATATCGAATCCGGCGTGGCTTAAAATCGATTCTGTAAGCGGACATTTGTCTGATAGTATCGCTATTGTTCAATGTTCAGCTGAAAAGAATTCGGTCTTCAGTGCGGTGGGTGTTTACATGGATTTTATGACTGTAAAAGCAGAAGGAAAGAACTATAAAGTTCCTGTTGCCTATATAACCGAAGGAAATCCTACAGTGCAGGTCGAAAGTTCGGTCAGCCTATCGTTTTCCAATTATGGCTATCCTTATTTGCGAATTCAGAATACCGGCTTAGGTATCTTAATGTGGAATATCATCAGTATGCCCGATTGGTTGGATGTTGATGTAACCCGACTTGAATCGGGCGGCGTTTATATTCCTCAATATAATTCGTATAATATACCACTCATCATTAAACCCGGCGAAAATGCTTCGGGTAGTCTGACAGGTACGATTGTTCTTTCGACTAATGATAAGGAGCATCCAAGTGTAACGATAAATGTTACAACTGACCTGGGAATACCTCAACTTAACATATATACAAATGCAATCAATTTCGCTTCAGCAGAAACTTCAAAAGCCTTAACTTTCAGCAACTACGGGAGTGGTATACTTGTCTGGAAATTTGAAGACATCCCCGATTGGCTGACCATTACGCCATCAAGTGGAACGTATAATCCTTATACTTCTTACGATAATGTTATCTTTAGCTGCGACCGGACAAAACTTTCGCCGGGACAAAATACGGCTATCGTAAATCTGAAAACCAACGACAGTTCCCATTCGTCGTACAGTATAACGGTTACAGCTGTTGCACCCGGAAATAATGTGAACATTCGTGCTATTGATGGAAATATTACAGATGCCGTCTTCAATAAAAATACAAACACATTGTATTTTGTAACCAGTGCCCCGAACAAGTTTATAGCGTACGATGTAACAGCAAGAACTATTTTGCACGAAACAGCATTAAGCAAGGCTCCAACATGTTTTGCCATCGCGGAAGACTGGACAAAAGCAGCCGTAGGACACAATGGATCATTAAGTGCCATCGATTTATCAAGCCATACAGTAACAGCGACCTACCTGTCAAACTATTCGGTACATGACATCGCCTGGGGTGAAAACAATTGGTTTTGTTTCACGCAAACTGGTGCAAGCTTTTCAAAGCTACATTGGATTAATTCAGCTACAGGAGAAACGTACGACTCAAGCAACAGCAGTCTGGATGAAAGTTCGATCATAAAGAAAGTACCGAACCAACCTTATCTCATTGGTACGCGAAACTCCACTTCACCAAGCGGCTTTTTTGCTTTTGATATTGCAAGCAAAAGTCTGAAAAGCTACTCACATATGGATTTGAGTAATTTTTGGATGTCAGAAGATGGCGAGTATGTTTTTTCAAGGAACTTAAAAGTATACAGAACAACAAGTTCAACCGGATCGAATGATACTTTCGATGCCGACATTAGCGAGATTGGTAAAATTAATTTCAGTAGCGGATACACCTATGGTCTGAATTTTCTATATCACAGTAATAATTATTTGTGGGTCATCCAAAATGATTCTTATTCATCCGAATCATCTGCCAGCATTTACCAGTTTGAAGATAATGACTATACACAGGTAAAAAGATACGCTTACGACTTGCTCTACCAACCTGATGCGCAAACTACCTCCTTTAACGTAACTGCAAATTATGTTTTTGCTAACAATGAAGGCACAGAAATTTCGGTTTTATGTAAAGGAACCAGCAACAACACCTGGTTAATACAGTTTGTTCCTGTAAAATAGTAATTGGTTAACCGTTTTTAATACAGCATTTTTAATTTTTTTTGTTGAAAACATCAAACCATATCACCCTCTCCCAACCTGCCCCTCCCCCTCGTTTGTAACGAGGGGGTAATGGTTGAGCGTTTGTAACGATATATTTCAAATCCTTATTATAAACAATGAACCATCTGCCCCTCGTTACAAACGAGGGGCAGGAGAACTAAATATTATTTATGCTAACTAGAAATTATATGATAAGATCATTATTCACTTTATTATCGGTATTTGTTATTACTATCCATTTATCTGCTCAGGTGGATAATATTGAAAGTATGATGCAAAGCAGAATAGAAAACAGTACAGGCAAGGCTTTTACTTCATTTCAGGCAGAGACAGTAGGTGGTGTATCCTACTCACAATCGAATTTAATAGGAAAAATAACCATATTGAATTTTTGGTTCGAGATGTGTGCCCCCTGTGTTGCAGAATTGGATGCACTCAATAAGCTCTATCATACTTTCGATGCAAATCCAAAATTTCAATTTATTTCATTTTCAGAAGACTCACCCGAATTGGCAAGGGAGTGTATTAAAAAGTACAACTTACCTTATCCTGTAATCAGTATTAGTAGTGAGGAATGTTTTCGTCTGAATTGTAATTTAGGATTTCCAACCACTATTATTGTGGATGAAAGTGGAAAAATGATTTTTATAAAAACCGGTGGACATACTGAAAAACTGGCTGTAGAAGCAGATATTGATAAAATAGCCGGTATTATAAAGGAAAATCTAGATAAATAAAATCCCTCACCCCCTCGTTTGTAACGAGGGGGAATTGGTTGAGCGTTTGTAACGATATATTTCAAATCCTTGTTATAAACAATGAACCATATCCCCTCGTTACAAACGAGGGGGAGGAGAGATGTTTTATTATTACTATTCAGGAAGTTTATTAGATGTAAAACAATTTTAAAAAAGGCCCTATGAAAAAAGCATTTTATTTAATCGTGTTGATTATCCTTATTAGCTCGTGTAATAAGAACAGTGACGTTAAAAGGCCGGGTGGAAATATAGCCATTAATATGACCTATCATTCGGGGAATAACATAAATCCTCAGGGAATAAAGGGTACAGAGCTTAAAGCAGGTTTTAAGCAACAGGAAAGCCTATACTATACCGGATTCGGAGATTATATAACATCTGTCACACCTGGCGCTTTTATAGCCAAGTTCCTCGATATGCGGCTGCAAAACATTCAAGCCGACGATACGATCTGGAACTATGGCCTTGCCCTGATTGATGGAAATAATGCACTGGATTCGCCAAAACGTTTAGCTGATTTCAGTAACAATGCCACAGTTAACTTTGCCCCTGAGATGTCAAAGTACCCATCCAACGAAAATACTACGTTGAATATCTTCGTTTTTGTCCAAATGTTCTTTTATCAGGAGTTTGAGCTGCCGGTACAATATGAAAATGTAACTGATTTAAAGTATCTGTATTATGGCAATAATGTTATAAATTTTGATGGAAATTATATAGGTGGTATAAGAAGCGGTCGTATTATGAAAGGCAATGATGAACCGTTTATGACGCATATATTTGGTTCGTTGAATGGTGATAACGGGAATCTTGCAGATAAACCGCATAGCTATGCTTTTGGTGGTACCGATTCAAGCTATATTTATCAAAGTAAAGGTCATATAAGTATCAATGACCCGTTGGGACAGGGAGGTAAGATTGTCAGGAGTAATGCATTCCAACCAATAACCCTGCAATCGGTACCTGAAGGTGAGACCCGAACGATTAACGGAACTTTGACTTTTGACACCAACAACCTGATTCAAATATACGCCGGAGCCGATAATATACCTTATAACTATGATGACATTTTTGTTTATGCTCCGAATTTCTGGGAGAGAATGTCGGTGAGTTTAATTGCGAATTAAGATTCATTGACCCGGAGGTGCACATTATTTGATAGGAGGGGAAATTGGTCAACCTGAAAAAATATGACCTACAACCTGCCCCTCCCTCTCCCCCTCGTTTGTAACGAGGGGGAATTGGTTGAGCGTTTGTAACGATATTTTTGTAACCTTTGATATAAACAATGAACCATATTAATGGTTGAGCGTTTGTAACGATATTGTTGTAAATCCTTGTTATAAACAATGAACTATATCCCCCTCGTTGCAAACGAGGGGGAGGAGAGGTATACCCGGATTAAAAAAAGTCTTTTCTGCGGACCAGGTGCTGCGAAGTATTAATAAACAAAATCAAGAAATCAACTAATGGACAATATTCAATTTAAACACATAACACCTATACAACTTCGGTTTAATGATTTCGATGCATTGGGGCATGTGAATAACTCGGTTTACTTCTCATTCTATGATTTGGGGAAGACCTCCTATTTTAATGAGGTTATGCCTGAAGTGAATGTCAGCAAGGAAGTGGGTGTGGTCATCGCAAACATAGAGGTAAGCTTTCTTCTGCCGGTATACCTGGGGGAAAATGTGGCCGTGGAAACCGCTGTGGTAGAAATCGGAAACAAAAGCTTTAAGATCCTGCAAAAACTGATCGACGTGGGCACAAACGAAGTAAAATCTATCTGTCATACGGTCATGGTTTGTTTTGATGCGACAACTAAAACCGCCCGCCCTGTTTCTGATTCATGGAGAAAAGCTATGGCTGCCTTTGAAGGTAATCAGGAGCTTCTCAAGGTTCACAGTAGCAATTAACTGACTGCAGAGAAGGGCGTAACCGTAAAGTCAACCGGCACCTCGTATGAAACGAGTGGCAATTGGTTAACCGTTTTTAAACAGATCAATGAAATATCATTTCTTCCCCTCGTTTGAAACGAGGGGAAAATGGTTTTGACGTTTGTAACGATATTTTTGTAACCCTTGTTATAAACAATAAACCATATCTTCCTCGTTACAAACGAAGGGGAGGAGAGAAACAACAAAACATAGAACCCCTGGTTGCAAATGAGGTGGAGAAGGGAATTCCGAAGGAATTGAATCTGAATAGCCATATATAAATGCATGGATGAGTAAGTGATCCTGGATTACCAACCACGAAGTGGTTGAATATCTATTTCAAATATTTCATATCCACAGTTTCCCCAATTCATTCATAAAATAGGTTTTTGATATTCAACCCCTTTCGGGGTTGTAATTAATTCTGATATCGATTTTCCCATGGGTTTCACACCATGGCTATTCACATTTAAATCCTTCGGATTTCAAACTGGAATGAGAGGTTCGCTTGTTATCATTTATTCAATACCTATCTTTGTAACAAATTGTTGCTGTATTTATTCCAATGAGATTGCAATATTACAATGCATAGTATTGAAAAATAAGTATTTGATAAGATATTGAAAATTAAACGAGAAAAACCCTGGAAATTCGACAAAGGATTTCCAATACCCGGTCATTTAAAAAATAAACAGATGAAAAATAAGTTGATTCTCTTCTTTGCAGTACTTACAGTTTCATTTAATTCAACGAAAGCCCAGAACATGCAGGGCGACGAATTAAAATCGATGGAGAAAAGTGCCATTACATTTACTTCTAAAAATAAAAAAGTAGGCTCATTAAAGTTGCCTGCAAAAGTTGTAAGGCAATGGCAGGACCTGAAGTTTGGTCTGTTTATCCACTGGGGCTTGTACTCAATATCCGGACGTGGTGAATGGTCAATGTTCAATGAAAAGATTGATGCCGATGAATATGCAAAATTAGCAAACCTGTTCAATCCACAAAAGTTTGACGCCGACAGATGGGCTGCAATTGCTAAGAATGCAGGTATGAAATATATGGTGCTCACGACCCGCCATCACGATGGTTTTGCATTGTGGAACAGTCCGGCAAGTTACAAAAGATTCAACTCCCGGGAAACCGCATCAAAACGTGATTTTGTAGCCGGATATACTAAAGCATGCCGCGATGCAGGGCTAAAAGTTGGCATTTACTATTCGCCCATGGACTGGCGTTTCCCGGGATATTTCAATCCAAAAGAACTTCCCGAAAATGCTTCCCTGATGAAAAAACAGGCCTATGGTCAACTGGAAGAATTGATGCGTAATTATGGCAAAGTGGACATTCTCTGGTACGATGGTGGCTGGTTGGCCCACAAAGGAAGCGATGCGGATGCTGCCTGGTTTTGGGATCCTCAGAAGTTAAATGCGATGGTGCGTAAATTACAGCCTAATGTAATGATAAATCCACGCTCCGGGATGACCGGGAATTTTATATGTAACGAAGGTGGTGCACCTGTAAAAGGAGATATTATCAATCAGCCATGGGAGAAATGCTTAACCCTAAACAAAAACAGTTGGGGATTTAATTTTAAGGTGAATAATATGACTTCATCTGAGGTGTTAAATATGCTTGTTAACACAGTTGACAGGGGAGGGAATCTGTTGCTTAATGTAGGCCCGGATTCGGAAGGCGTCATTCCGGAGGCACAGGTTGAAATACTGGAAAAAGTTGGTAGTTGGCTCAAAGTTTATGGCGAAAGTATTTACGGGACCAAAGCGGGACCTTTTCAACCTGTCGATGATTATTATGGCTCTGTGAATAACGGAGATAAAATATTTATTCACCTTTTGCAGAATAAAGGCAGACTGGTTTTACCGGCATTGGATAAGAAAATATATGCCTGCAGCCAACTGAATGGCAAGGCTATAAATTTTACTCAAAATAAGCAAGGAATTACAATCGAAACCACAGATTTAATTCCTGACGAATCGATTATTACAATCGTAATCTGTTTAAAGAAATAAAAAACCAAACTTTAAAAAACAGGTTGAATTTCTATTACATATTGTTTTGCACAAAAATACGGAGAATATTTATTATTACCGTATTTTTGTGCAAATAGTCAGTTGAAAGTAAAACGCAGGTACAAGTCTCTGCATTGCGCTTGCCAGTGCTTTACTCAGATAGATTTTCGTATTGTATTGCGTGTCGAATTTAACCGCCTTATGTCTGAAGTATATACCCTTATTAACTCCCTACTGTCGTTGAACGTTGGTTCCCCAAATAAAACAAAAAAAACCGGGCATTAGTCATTTGATTAATATCAAATGACTAATGTCCCGGCTTAATATGCTTTTAAATCCTTTTTAGGGGATTCATGGGTATTAAATTGACAATATCTGAATGACTCCCAGTAGATTTTCATTTACAGGTTTGTCATCTTTAATGGCCTTGGTGAATGGTACATGTACAATTACATCGTTTACAATTCCGATCATAATGCTGCGTTGTTCGTCCATCAATGCATCGATAGCTGCCACGCCCATGCGGCTTGCCAAAATGCGGTCGTAGGCAGTAGGGGAACCTCCGCGTTGAATATGTCCCAGAATAGTTACACGCACATCATATTCGGGATGTTCGACGCGTACACGTGCTGCCAGTCCGGTAGCTCCACCGGTTAGCTCGCTTTCGGCCACAATGACTATGCTACTGTTTTTCGATTTGCGAAATCCGTTTTTAATCAGGTCTTCCAGTTGGTCCACCATTGTTTCGCGTTCGGGAATAATTGCTGCCTCGGCGCCCGAAGCCAGTGCACTGTTTAATGCCAGGAATCCGGCGTCGCGTCCCATCACTTCGATAAAGAACAACCGTTCGTGCGACGAGGCTGTGTCGCGTATTTTATCTACCGCTTCCACGATGGTGTTTAAAGCCGTGTCGTAGCCAATAGTGGAATCTGTACCGTACAAATCATTATCAATGGTTCCGGGCAACCCGACGATAGGCACATTAAATTCCTGGGCGAAAATTCGTGCGCCGGTAAATGTACCGTCACCGCCGATGACAACCAATGCATCAATTTCTTCTTTCCGCATGTTGTCGTAGGCCAGTTTGCGACCTTCGGGACTCAAAAATTCCATACAACGGGCCGTTTTCAGGATGGTTCCGCCCTGTTGAATAATATTACTCACATTTTGGGTTTGAAATTCAACAATTTCTCCCGTTATCAATCCTCTGTACCCTCTGTAAATGGCTTTTACCCTAATACCGTTGAAAATGGCGGCACGTGTCACCGACCTTATGGCTGCGTTCATTCCGGGGGCATCGCCTCCTGAAGTCAGCACACCAATACATTTAATTTCGTATTTCATCTTTTTAAATATATGTGTTAACTAAAAACTTAAGTTTGTATTTATTCTAATTTTACAATTTCTGTTTCTAAGGCCATTTCATTTAACCTGGCAGCTACTTTTTCCATTAACCAACTAGGCGTGGAGGTGGCTCCACAAATGCCGATTTTTTTTGTTAGGTCAATATTTAAAGAATCAACATCTTTTTCATTGCTGACCATATAAGTCTGCGGATTTATCTTTTTGCTTTGCTCGTAAAGCACAATTCCATTGGAACTTTTTTTGCCGCTAACGAAAATGATAATGTCATTTTGTTGTGCAAAGGTAGTAATATTTGGAATTCTATTCGACACCTGACGGCAAATAGTGTCAGTATATTCGAAATTAACCTCTTTTTCTATTTTTTGAGAGAAAGTAGATACCAAATGATTGAAGCCTTCCAGCGATTTAGTGGTTTGAGAGAACAAACGGATATTTTTGGAAAAATCCACTTTGTCCAGATCCTCTTCGCTTTCAATAACGATGGCTGTTTCCTCCGTTTGTCCTACCAGTCCGTTTACTTCGGCATGACCAATGTGACCGAAAATCACGATTTGTGTGTCGGGTGTCGGCAAGGTTTGATAGGCATTTTTTATGCGCGATTGTAACTTTAGTACTACCGGACAGGAAGCATCAATCAATGTTATGTTATTCTTTCTTGCTATTTCGTAAGTGCTGGGTGGTTCGCCATGAGCACGGAGTAAAACCCTGGCGTTGTGAAGTCCGGCAAGCTGTTCGTGGTCAATGGTTATTAAACCCATTTCGGTGAGGCGTTCCACTTCCTGCTCGTTGTGTACGATATCTCCCAGACAATAAAGTGTACCTCCTTTTGCCAGTTCTTCCTCGGCTTTGGTGATGGCCTTTACCACTCCAAAACAAAATCCCGATTTTTTATCAATTTCAATATTTGTCATAATAATTATTTACAATTTAAAGATTTACAATTTACCAATTCTTCATTTAGCAAATACCAAATTAACAAAGAGTTATTGTTAATTTCAAGTTTATGCTTCGAAAGACTCTGCGGGATAAACAAAGCATAAGTATGAATAGTTTTATTTGCACTTTGTTTTTATGTAAATATTTAAAGCGTACTTATCTTCAATCGTAAATAGTAAATCTATAAATAGTAAATCAATTTCGTGTTTTTTCGGCAAATAATGCTCTCAGTATTTCGCGCTGTTCATCCAGACTAAGTGACGAATTATCTATCTCAATGGCATCATTTGCTTTGCGTAGTGGACTTTCCTCCCGGTTCTGATCCCTGTCGTCGCGTTCTTTTACATTCGACAATACATCTTCATAAATTGTATCTTCACCTTTGCCAATCATTTCATCCAGCCTGCGTTTGGCACGTATTTCGGGTGAAGCTGTCAGAAATATTTTCAGTTCTGCATCCGGAAAAACAACAGTCCCGATATCACGTCCATCCATCACGATTCCTTTTTGTTTCCCCATCAACTGTTGCTGACGAACCAACTCCCGACGCACGAAACCCAGCGTACTGACACGACTGGCACCATTTGCTACTTCGAGTGTCCTGATTTCATTTTCAACATTTTTGCCATTCAGGTAAGTTTCGGATATTCCCGCGGCATTGGTCCTGAATTCGATAAGTATGGAATGAATGTGTTTTTCCAGTGCTGAAGCATCGATCTCCGTCTCCGTCATCCAGCCGTTTTGAATACAAAAGAGCGAAACTGCACGGTACATAGCACCGGTATCGACATATATATAACCCGCATAGCGCGCCAATTCTTTCGCCATGGTACTTTTTCCACAAGAGGAAAAACCATCGATAGCAACAATTATTTTTTTCATTATTATTTTTTTTCTAGACAAAAGACAAAAGACAAAAGAGCAAAGACAAAAGACAAAAGAGCCAGGAACCAGGAACCAGGAATCAAGACAAAAGGGTTAAGTGTTAGAGAGATTTGAAAATGTTAGAATGTGCCAATTTGAAAATGAAACAAAGAAATAATGTGCCAATTTGAAGATGTGCTAATTTGAAAATGAAAAAATGGAAGAATGTGCCAATTTGAAAATGTGCTAATTTGAAAATGAAAAAATGTAAGAATGAAAGAATGAGGGAATGACTCGTTAATTCAAACAACAGACCTTTAAACCTCTTTCAACATGAAACTTCAAACCTTTCAAACCCATCAAGTCATGAACTCAAAACTCAGAACTCAATACTCCAAACTCAATACTCAGAACTCCAAACTCAATACTCAGAACCTCAAACTTTTCAAACCCCAATCAACTAATTAACCAATCAACTAATTAACCAAACATCAAACTTTTCAAACTCAAAACTCAATACTCAATACTCAGAACTCAAAACCTCAAACTTTTCAAACCCCAATCAACTAATTACCCAATTAACGAATTAACCAATTAACCAATAACCTGAACCCTAAAGCCTGAACTCATTTAACGAGGTGCTGAGAGAGAATTGATACGCATAATTTCCGACCTGGAATTGCATCATTCCAAATCCCACATGGAATTTGTATATTTTTACGCCGCCCCCGAAAGAAAAGCCGGCAGAACTTTTAAAACCGGGCATACTCATTTCCTTTTGACGGCGATGATTGTAGGCAACTGTCAGATAAAAATTCTTGGTAGGGACAAATTCTGCCGCTATAATTGCATGCCTGAAAGCCATATCAACAAATCCTGTTTTATTGGTTGTTGCGGTTGTGTTCATCGTTTCGTTGGCCTGGTTGGTTGAATTGTAACTTAAATCCCATTGTTGCAGGTTATCCAACGTAAATGAAAGACGCAAGGGTGCGTGGAGGAATTTTTTACTGACCCCCAGTTGAATGTCGAAAGGTAAGGGTTCCAAATGTTGTCCATCGATATCGGAATAATACCCTTTAAATTGGGTGCCCATATTCTTTAAAACTAAACCTGCCGAGAAAAGACTTGCGGTATTGTTGTAATTAACACCGGCATCCAAAGCCATACCGAAACTTGTATAACGCTCATAAACAGAATATACCGGTTTGAGCGTGGCACCAACGGTGATCCGGTCAGTCAATGGCCTAGCGTACATGATACTCAAAGCGTAATCTTTTGCGGTAAATTCCCCGATAATTTCATTCAACTCGGTAGTTTCTTTGAATAAGCCATAATCTACATATTGAATTCCGAAAGCAAAATAATTGTCGCAACCGAAAGTCCTCCCGTAAACAGCAGATCCAAAACGAATACCCGCCAAATAATTGGCCATGTTAATTCCAATTGTATTGCTGGTTTCGTCAGTTAATAAAGCCGGATTTTGGAACGCAAAGTTAATATCATTGTCGCGCAGGGAAACATTTGTACCACCCAATGCAGCCAAACGGGACGACGCCGGTAAATCTAAAAATTGATATACTCCTTCTCCGGCCTGAGAAAAGGCAAGAAGTGAAGATGTTGCAAAGATTGCACTTAATAAGAAACTTTTTGACATCAAATACAAATTTTGAAAATTGAAGTGAGTTTACAGATGAGAAACGAATTTCACGGTTTATTTTAAAAAAACAGCCAAAGATACACAATAATGTTGGCTGTTTGCAGGAAATAACAATTTCTAATTCTCTAAACGTAGAAATATGAAAAAATTATATTTTCCTAAATGAAAATTAAAGAAAACAAGCGATTTGTCATTAAATAAAAAGAATATCGTTTTTTTTTCGATTTGACAAATGAACTTTAGAAAAAATATATTACATTTGCCCATCGGAAATATATAAAATAATACAGCTTAATTATGGACTTGAAAAAATCTCCAAAAGCCTCATTGGAAGACAAAAAAATGTTCTTTCTATTGATTGGTTTCGTAATGGTTTTGTCATTGCTTTTCATTGGATTTGAATGGACTAAATCTGAAGTGACAGTTTATGAAGTTTCAGATACTGATTTTTTGGTTGAAGATGAACTTGATGTTATTCAAACTAATCAGGATATAACACCTCCACCACCTCCACCTCCCGCACCTGAAGTGGTTGAAGTCTTGAATGTTGTAGATAATACAAAAGAAACATCTTCCATTATCATCAATACAGAGGATGATAAGAATAAAATTGTAGAGGTTATCGCTGCGCCTGTTGCTGCTCCGATTGAAGAAGAAGATCAGGTTATTTTTCAGGTAGTTGAAACCATGCCCTCTTTCCCGGGTGGAGATAAGGAATTGTTTAAATTCCTGAGCAACAATGTGAAATATCCTGTTATCGCCCAGGAAAATGGAATACAAGGCCGTGTAATTTGCCAGTTTGTGGTGAATAAAGACGGATCTATTGTTGATGTAGAAGTTGTTCGGAGTGTAGATGCCAGCTTGGACAAAGAAGCGATCCGGGTTATTAAATCGATGCCGAAATGGTCTCCGGGTAAACAACGTGGTAAATCAGTAAGGGTGAAATATACTTTACCGGTAAACTTTAAATTACAATAGCGTTTGTGCGGTATCTGAATATTGAACGGTAGCACCAACGGTCTTCGTTTTATTCTGAACCGAAAAGAAAAGTATAAAACCGTTTGGTACTCCCAGACGGTTTTTTTTTAATAAAAATAAATATGAAAACTGAAATATACGAAGAAAAAGCTGTGCTGGTAGGTGTTATAACCCAACTACAGAAAGAGGAGCAGGCCAGGGAATATCTGAATGAACTTGCTTTTTTGGCGGAAACTGCCGGCGCTTCTCCTGAAAAACTTTTTTTTCAACGCCTGGAATATCCCAATCCGAAAACTTTTGTCGGCCCGGGAAAGCTGTTTGAGATAAAAACTTATGTTGATGAAAATGAAATCGGTGTGGTTATTTTCGATGATGAGTTATCACCCAAACAATTGCGCAACATCGAGGCTGAATTACAAGTGTTAATTCTGGACAGAACCAGTCTTATCCTGGATATTTTTGCCAAACGGGCACAAACTGCCAATGCGAAAACACAGGTAGAACTGGCTCAGTGTCAGTATATGTTGCCACGTTTGACAAGACTTTGGACGCACCTGGAACGTCAACAGGGTGGTATAGGAATGCGTGGTCCCGGTGAAACGCAGATCGAAACCGACCGCCGGATTATTCTGACAAAAATTTCGTTGTTGAAGCAGAATCTTAAAGATATTGATCAGCAAATGACCACCCAACGTAAAAATCGCGGCAAAATGGTACGCGTGGCTTTGGTGGGTTATACCAATGCCGGCAAGTCTACTTTGATGAATTTGCTAAGTAAATCAGATGTTTTTGCCGAGGATAAGTTATTTGCCACCCTCGATACTACCGTACGAAAGGTGATTATCGATAATCTTCCGTTTTTACTTTCCGATACCGTTGGTTTTATCCGTAAATTGCCGCATCATTTGGTGCAATCTTTCAAATCGACGCTGGATGAAGTACGGGAAGCTGATTTGCTGCTACATATTGTTGATGTATCACATTCTAACTTCGAAGAACAGTTGGAAGTTGTAAACCAAACACTCAAGGAAATTGATCCGCAGGAAAAACCTATGATTTTGGTTTTCAATAAAATGGATGCTTTCACTTATGTGCCAAAAGAGGAAGATGATTTAGCCCCTGTTAAACGTGAAAATGTCAGTCTGGAAGAATTGAAAAAAACCTGGATGGCAAAAATGCACGACAACTGTATTTTTATATCCGCCAAAGAAAAACAAAACATCGATGGTTTAAAGGCGTTGATGTACGAGAAAATCAAAGCAATTCACACAGAACGTTACCCTTACAACGATTTCTTATACCAGAACTACAGCGAAACAGAAATTGAGGAGTAAACAAAATAATTGATAATTCACAATTGATAATTCACAATTTACGATGACTAATTACCGTAATCTAATCGACAAAGAAATAGCCACCCTGACAGTTTATGGGTGTTCGGCAGATAACTGGAGTGATGTAAAGGTTGTTGAAGCTTTTTCTCCGGCATTTATTTCAAATGTACATTTTTCAGGGCATGTGTTTCTTGGATCTTACGGGAAGATTTTCGAACTCGCGGGAGGCGTAAAAAAACATGCAGGCATATACAATTGCATTTTGCACAATTGTACGGTGGAAAACGACGTTTTTATTGACAAAATACATAATTATCTTGCCAATTACATTATCGGTGAAGGTTCGTATATAGAGAATGTAAATTTGATGGTTGTTGATGGATTGACTTCCTTTGGAAACGGGGTTCAGGTTCCCGTGATGAACGAAGGTGGTGGTCGCGAAATTCCCATTTTCGATTATCTTTCTGCTCCACTGGCTTATATTCTCACTTTGTACCGTCACCGCCCGAAGGTGATTCAAAACCTGCAAAAGCTGATTGACAATTATTCATTGGAACAACAATCGGACAAAGGTACGATTGGAAAAGATGTCCGCATTGTAAACTGCGGGAGTATTAAAAATGTCAGGATAGGCGATTGTGCTACTATAGAAGGTGCTTCCTTGCTCGAAAACGGTTCGATAAACAGCAATGTTCAGGCTCCGGTAATTATTGGCTCCGGCGTAAAATGTAACGATTTTATTCTGAGTTCAGGTGTTTCCATTACTGATTCTACCTTGGTATCCCGTTGTTTTGTAGGACAAGGTTGTATTATGGGAAAACATTATTCCGCACTCGATTCACTTTTCTTCTCAAACTGTCAGGGAATGCATGGTGAGGCAACTGCTATTTTTGCAGGACCATACACCGTTTCGCATCACAAATCCAGTTTGCTGATCGCCGGAATGTTTTCTTTCCTGAATGCCGGCAGTGGTTCGAATCAAAGTAACCACATGTATAAACTGGGACCGATTCATCAGGGTATTGCCGAACGTGGTGCAAAAACAACCAGCGATTCGTACTTGTTGTGGCCGGCCAGAATAGGTGCTTTTACTTTGGTGATGGGGCGGCATACCAAACATTCCGATACTTCGGATCTGCCGTTTTCGTACCTGATTGAAAATGCGACCGAAAGTTTTTTAGTTCCGGGCATTAACCTCCAGAGTGTGGGAACTATACGCGATGCACAAAAATGGCCCAAACGCGATAACCGGAAAGACAGCCGGAAGCTCGATCCTATAAACTTCAATCTGTTAAGCCCTTATACCATCCAGAAGATGATGAGAGGTCGGGAAGTGTTGAAAAATCTTCAAATGATTTCGGGCGAGACCACGGATATCTATTCATTTCAAAACTGCAGCATTAAAAATTCGTCGCTGGTTAAGGGAATGGAATTATATAATATTGCCATTTATAAATTTCTGGGCAATTCGTTGATCAACCGGTTGAAAGTTACCCGGTTTAAAAATATTGACGAGGTCCGCAATCAACTGAAACCCGATACTGAAAAAGGATTAGGCGAATGGATAGACCTTTCGGGTCTTATCGCTCCGAAAAAAGAAATTGACATTTTGCTGCAGAAAATGGAAAACGAGCCCATCACGCTCAATCAAATTCATCAGGAATTTGAAACCATGCACCAGGAATATTATAACTATGAATGGACTTGGGCCATTCAGAAACTCGAATCTTATTGGGGGAAAACGATAGATCAGGTTACTTACGAAGATCTGGTGAGTCTGGTTGAACGCTGGAAAATATCGGTAGTTCAATTGGATCAACTGATTTATCAGGATGCCAAAAAGGAATTTAGTCTGAACGCAAAGACCGGTTTTGGTGTTGATGGTAATGAGGAACAAAAACATCAGGATTTTGTCTCCGTTCGCGGAAGTTTCGAAAGCAATCCTTTTGTGTTGGAAGTCTTAAAACATATTCAAATAAAAACCGAGCTGGGTAATGAATTGATTGAAAGGCTGGCGGGGTTGAAAATGTGACAATTTGAAAATGAAAGAATGTGCCAATTTGAAAATGTGCCAATTTGAAAATGGAAAAATGACTCTATTAGAATTCCCAATTAACCAATCAACCAATTAACCAATCAATCGAAATGTGAAACCTTTCAAACTTTTCAAACCCGAAACATGGAATGCGAAACACGAAACTTCAAACCCCAATTAAACCAATCAACCAATCAACGAATCAACGAATCAACTAATCAACCAAGAACATGAATAACTTTAATTTTTATAGTCCTACCTTTTTTGTTTTCGGGAAAAAGAAGGAAAATGAAACCGGGAAATACGTGAAACGATTTGGAGGATCGAAAGTATTGATTCACTTTGGTGGTGGATCAGTCATCAAAAGTGGTTTGCTCGATCGTGTTAAAGCATCGCTTACTGCAGAAAATATATACTTTACTGAATTGGGTGGTGCATTACCAAATCCTCGGAGCGGTTTGGTTTATGAGGGCATTGAAATTTGTAAACGTGAAAATATTGATTTCATTTTAGCTGTAGGTGGCGGAAGTACCATCGATTCAGCAAAAGCCATAGCGCTTGGTGCAGTATACGAAGGTGATTTCTGGGATTTTTATGAAGGAAAACCTGTCGAAAAAGCATTGCCGGTAGCAACTGTTCTTACCATTTCGGCAGCATGTAGCGAAGGATCAACCGGTTCGGTGATTACCCACGAAAAAGGCATGCTAAAACGTGCCGCGAACGGAGATGCATTACGACCTGTATTTTCGGTTTTGAATCCGGAACTGACCTGTACTTTACCCAATTATCAGACTGCCTGCGGTGCCACTGATATGATGGCACACGTCATGGAACGTTATTTTACCAATACTCCTGATGTAGAAATTACTGACAGACTTTGCGAAGCGGTTTTATTGACCGTTATTAAAGAAGCACCTAAGGCATTGGCAAATCCAGCTGATTACGAAGCCCGTGCCAATTTGATGTGGGCAGGAATGGTTGCACACAACGACATTTGTGGTGTGGGTCGTGAGCAGGATTGGTCATCGCACCAAATGGAACACGAACTTTCGGCATTATACGATGTGGCACATGGAGCAGGATTAGCTGTGATGTTTCCTGCCTGGATGAAGTATGTTATGCACCATGATGTAAATCGTTTTGCTCAATTTGCTGTGCGGGTGTGGGGTTGCCAAATGGATTTCCAGAACCCGGAAAATACAGCCCGCGAAGGTATTGCCAGATACGAACAATTCCTGGTCTCCATCGGAATGCCGGTACGATTTTCGGAATTAGATGCCAAAAAAGAAGATATTCCAATCATGCTAAAAACCATGAATCTGGGAAATCGCACCCTGGGAAGTTTTGTAAAACTGACCTCGGAAGATGTAGCCAAAATTTATGAACTGGCGGTATAACCGTGTATTTTATTTTATCTAAACAACCGTTAATGAAGAAGATATTTTGCTTGCTGTTTTTGTCTGTTTTTCTTATTGCCTGTAAAAGCGATAAAGAAAAACAAAATGAGAAATTTGTAGCCAATATTGAAAATGCTGACATTCGCAATTTTTTAAATATTGAGTTCATTACCAATGGTGAAACCGAAACCTTTAATTATTTCAGAGGTGATACGCTTTTTACAAGCTGGCAATATAACAATCTCACGAAAAATTTTGAGAATTACGATTTAATGAAAATGAAAGATATTTCGGGCACGCCTCTAAAGTACAAAGAGTCGCTGAGAAATAAAATATTATCAATAAAAGTCAGTCTAATCACGCAAACCCAATGGCACGGTCAGGTTGTGAAGTTTTGGACCGGAGATACAGAGTTCTTTACCTATGTACATCCTGATTTTAAATTTGACGCAGGAGAAAAAACCTTGCTTGAAAATGAATTGAAAAATTCGATGAAGATTAATGAAAATTGGTATTATAAAAAAATGATTGTCTGTACAAATAAATAATGTACAGGATATCATACTGATAAGTTTTTCAATCATCAGGAATCCAGTACTTTGGCAATAATCAGCCTGACAACTTGAGATAATACTGCAGAAGTAAATTTATTTAAAAATATTCTTGAAAATGAAGGTATCGCCTGTTTTCTGACGAATGAAATTTTTACGACCTTGTTTCCTTTATACAATGGAATTTCTGAAAATGCAATTGATAATTAGTAATTGGCAATGTGCTGATCTGTACGATTATATATATTGACAGATAGTTCATTAAATATCTTCCATTACTTATATAAAATATATTTTGATTGCATAATCCTTATCAATTGCCATGCTTTTCTACAATATAAAATAATATCGTTCCTCAAAAAGTTTTTGGTTTTAATGAGGTGATATAGTGCAATATAATGTTTATAAAAAATTAATATGTCTTCAAGCAAAGAACTAAATATAAAAGCAGACCAATTGGCCGTCCGCATTGATTTACCTGCTTCAAAAAGCATAAGTAACCGTGCATTGATATTAGATGCATTGTCATATAGCCCTTATGATATTGAAAATTTATCAGATTGTGACGATACAAAAGTGCTGGTAAATGCTCTTGACTCCAACGATACAACGTTTGATGTGGGAGCAGCCGGAACTTCCATGCGTTTTCTTACCGCTTTTTTATCAAAGACGGTCGGAGAATGGATCATTACCGGAAGTGAACGAATGAAACAACGTCCGATTAAGCTACTTGTGGATAGCCTGAATAATCTGGGAGCAAATATTGAATATATCGAAAAGGAAGGTTTCCCGCCATTACGAATTTTTGGAAGTGCACTCACCGGCGGTAAGATTCATCTCAGTGGCAATGTGAGTAGTCAGTATCTTTCGGCTTTAATGATGATCGGCCCTTTTATGCAAAAAGGATTGAAAATTATGTTGGAAGGAGAAGTGATTTCTATGCCCTATATTAACATGACCCGGCAAATGATGCTGGAGTATGGTGTAAAAGTCGGATTTGAAGACAATGTCGTGACAATCGAACCGCAGGATTATCAACCCATTCCATATAGAGTGGAATCTGATTGGTCAGCAGCATCGTATTGGTACGAGATTATGTCACTTGTTGGCAAAGGTGGAGTTTATCTGGGCGGGTTATCCGAGGATAGTTATCAGGGCGACAGTATTGTGGCTGATATGTTTATCGATTTGGGGGTGAACACGGCTTATCTTTCAGATGGTATTTTGTTAACTCCCAACAATAAAGTGATAGAGAGACTGGAGTATGACTTTGCCAATCAACCTGATCTGGCACAGACATTTGTTGTTACTTGTTGTCTGAAGGAAATTCCATTTGAATTCAGTGGATTGCAAAGTCTGAAAATTAAAGAAACCGATAGAATTGCCGCGTTGATCAATGAATTGCGAAAACTGGGATATGTGCTTAACGAACCGGGTGAAGGTTTGTTGGCCTGGGAAGATGAACGCTGTGAACCGGATGAAAAGCTAAGTATTGCAACCTACGATGATCATCGTATGGCCATGGCTTTTGCACCGGTTGCATTGGTGCGTCCCGTAACCATTGAAAATCCAGAAGTAGTGAGCAAATCGTACCCCGGTTTTTGGGAGGATTTTGGGAAGATAAAATAAAATAAAAAAAAAGAACCCCAGACCCCTAAAGGGGCTTAAAGACCTGGTATTTGAAAATCAATCATAATTTAGGATGTTTTAGGAGACAAAAGTAATTTCAATTCCCTTTTATGGGTTAAGGGTAGTAATTTCATTTCCCCTTTAGGGGTTAGGGGTAGTATTCTTTGTCAGTTCTTCCAACACTTCATACACGATAGGACAGGTGTACGCATTTTTTACAGATAAATTATAGATCTGATAAAAACGTTTCCGGTCCGTGTGCGGGTACTCGCGGCAAGCTTTGGGACGTGACTCGTAAATAGAACAATAATTATCCGATCCCAAAAACGGACAAGGCATAGTCTTAAAGACAAGATCGTTATCTTCATCCACACGTAGGTAATTTGCAATCACAGCAGATGCTTTAATCCGTAACACTTTGGCTATATTTTCCACATCTTTATCGGTAATGCGTGGTCCCAAAGATCTGCAGCAATTGGCGCAGGCAAGGCAATCTGTACTTTTAGAAATTTTATCGTGAATAGCATGCACTTTTAGGTCCATACTTTCCAGTTTCTTTCTGTTTTTGGTAAGAAAACGCTTCCAGTTGGGTTCAGATTTTGCCGCCAATACAGGCAAAAGTCTATAATCTATTTGTTTGCTCATGAATGTTTTATGGTCGTATTTCAGGCTGCAAAGGTAGTCAAATATAACTTAGTATTCAAAAAAAAGGATGTTTCAATAAAAAATTCGTATCTTTGCAGCCGTTTTTATAAACAAATACATATACTTTTTTATGAGTCTATTAAGTAATGTTATGGGGCAATATGATGCTCCCCAGCAGGCTAAGGCAAATGGTCTTTACCCTTACTTTCGTGCTATCCAATCTGATCAGGATACAATCGTTACAATCGACGGGAAACGGGTTTTGATGTTTGGTTCAAACAGCTATTTAGGATTGACCAATCATCCTCAACTTAAAGAAGCATCCATTAAAGCAATTGAAAAATATGGTACAGGATGTGCCGGATCACGCTTTTTAAATGGAACATTAGATATTCATATTGAATTGGAAGAGCGTTTGGCTAAATTGGTACACAAAGAAGCTGCTTTGATTTATGCCACCGGTTTTTCGGTCAATTCAGGTGTTGTTCCTTGTATTACGGGACGTGAAGATTATTTGATATTCGACGAATACGATCATGCTTCCATTATTGAGGGTAAGCGCCTTTCTTTTTCCAAGCAGTTGAAATATCGTCATAACAATATGGATTCGCTGGAAAATCTGTTGAAAAAATGTGACCCCGATAAATTAAAAGTTATAGTAACTGACGGTGTTTTCAGTATGGAAGGTGATGTCGCCAAATTACCTGAAATAGTAGCATTGTCAAAAAAATACAACGCTTCCATTTATGTTGACGAAGCACATTCACTGGGTGTGTTCGGTAAAACCGGAGCAGGTGTTTGTGAACATTTTGGCGTTTCCGATGATGTGGATCTGATTATGGGAACTTTCAGCAAATCACTCGGAACCATTGGCGGATTTATAGCTTCCGATGAAAATATAATCAATTTTTTAAAACATAATTCACGCACATTAATTTTCAGCGCTTCTATTACACCGGCTTCAACCGGTTGCGTATTGGCAGCATTGGATGTAATGGAAAAAGAAACCTGGAGAAAAGATGCCCTGTGGGCAAATACAAACCGGGCAAAAGCAGGCTTTCTGAAAGCCGGATTCGAAATCGGGCCAACAGAAACACCAATTATTCCGCTTTTTGTTCGCGACAATACCACTACATTTAAACTAACTCGTATGTTGATGGATGATGGTGTATTTGTTAATCCTGTTGTTTCGCCTGCTGTACCTTCGGAAGACTCACTGCTCCGTTACTCATTGATGGCAACACACACCTTTGACCAAATTGACGAATCGATAGAAAAAATTTCCAAAGCCGCACGTATATTGGGAGTTATAAAATAAAAAATTCAAAAAATATATTTTAATAACAAAGGATAGAACGGGTTTGGAAAACAAGCCGGTTCTATTCTTTGTTTTAACAAAATAAACAAATAACCCTGATAGCAATAAGTTCTTTGAGTTCGTGTAATTAAAATAGCTAAACGATGAACACGAATATTATAAACACAAACCTCAAAACTCCGAACTCCGAACTCAAAATTTTTCAAACCTTTCAAGCGCTGAACGCGAAACGCAAAACCTCTTCAACCTCTCAAACGAATTAATAAATGATTACAGTATCCAATCTCGCCATACAATTTGGCAAACGTGTTTTATTCTCTGATGTAAACCTGAAATTTACCGCCGGCAACTGCTACGGTATCATCGGTGCCAATGGCGCCGGAAAATCCACCCTTATCCGCATTCTTAGCGGAGATCTCGACGCCACACGTGGAACAGTGCAGTTTGGTACGGCCGAGCGCCTCTCGGTGCTTAAACAAGACCACTTCGAATTCGACGAATATACAGTTATCGACACGGTAATGATGGGGCATGATGTTCTTTGGAAAGTAAAAGATGAAAAGGACGCCATTTATCTGAAAGAAGATTTTTCGGATGCTGACGGATTACGTGCTTCGGATCTGGAAGAGAAATTTGCAGAAATGAACGGATGGAATGCCGAAAGTGATGCGGCTTCGTTGCTTAGCGGCCTGGGAATTAAGGAAGAGTTGCATTATCAACTGATGAAGGAGTTAAGCGGGATGGAAAAAGTACGGGTGCTGTTGGCTCGTGCTTTATTCGGAAAACCGGATAACTTGCTGCTCGATGAGCCAACCAATGACCTGGATGTGGATACTGTAATGTGGCTGGAAAATTATCTGGCAAACTACGAAAATACGGTACTTGTGGTTTCTCACGACCGTCACTTCCTCGATGCGGTGAGTACGCATACAGTAGATATTGATTTTGGGAAAGTACAACTTTTCTCCGGTAACTACACATTCTGGTACGAATCGAGTCAATTGGCACTTCGTCAACAACAGAACCAGAATAAAAAAGCCGACGAAAAACGCAAGGAACTGGAAGAATTTATCCGCCGTTTCAGTGCCAATGTGGCTAAGTCAAAGCAAGCTACCAGTCGCAAGAAAATGTTGGAGAAACTCAATGTGGATGAAATTCAACCTTCAACACGTAAATACCCGGGCATTATTTTCACTCCTGAACGTGAACCGGGTAATATGGTACTGGAAGTTGGCGGGCTCGGAAAAACGTTGGATGATGGAACTGTGCTTTTTAAAGATGTGAATTTCAATGTCGAGAAAAACGACAAAATCATCTTCCTTTCCCGTGATCAACGAGCCATGACCGCATTCTTCGAAATTATTTACGGCCACGATAAAGCACACGAAGGAAGTTTTAACTGGGGGCAAACCATTACAAACGCTTATTTACCAATGGATAATACGGAATTCTTTAATACCGATTTGACGCTGGTGGATTGGCTTGGACAATTTTCGGACGATACAACCGAGTTTTTTATTCGTGGTTATCTGGGGAAAATGTTGTTTGCCGGTGAAGAAATATATAAAAAAGCCAGTGTTATTTCAGGTGGTGAAAAGATGCGCTGTATGATTGCGCGGATGATGCTTCGCAATGCCAACGTGATGATACTTGACTCACCAGCGAATCACCTCGATCTGGAATCCATTCAGGCATTCAACAACACACTTGTGAATTTTAAGGGGAATGTGCTTATGGCTTCGCATGACCGGGAATTTATACAAACTGTCTGTAACCGTATTATTGAGCTTACGCCCCGTGGCATCATTGATAAACAAATGGATTACGAAGATTACATCACTTCTGATGAAGTGAAAGCTGTACGCGAAAGAATGTATAAATAAACAGGATTCGATTTCTTGTTTATTACAGAAAAGAGACCTTGCATGCAAGGTCTCTTTTTCGGTTTAATTTATAATTACATGAATAGTCTTTTTATTGCTCCCTGCTTTCCCTGTTACAATGTACGATCCTGCAGGCAAATCAGTTGAAATGGTTGTGATACAGTTGGCTCCGAATGGATGTTTTTGTATTATCCGTCCGGTAATATCGAAAATAAATAAATCGCCGGAACTATCACCCGTATTGTTTACCATTAATGTTTGATGGGAATTGAATATTCTAAGTTGTATATTATCAGCATTTGTTTTTTCAATTTTTGTTGTAATCTGGCGGTCAGTTACGATTTTAAAGCGTTTTACTGAAGTGGCAACCGTGTCGACTGAAAAACTGTATGCTGTTCCGCTTTGGGTAATATCGGTTGTTGTATTTTCAAGTAAATCGATCAGGAAAAGCTCAGTATATTGTTCTTCCGGATTCTCCGATGTAAATGTAAGGGTGTACATGCTGTCTTCACCTGCACTGAAACCGAGTTCTGTATTATTTATATCGTCTACCGTACTGACCTGATAATCACCGTCCGGTTCCATGGCAAAAAGCTGAGGTGAAAGTGACGATCCCCCGAACTTATAACCATCCCAACCATTATCAAAATTATGGGTGCAGTTGGCTTCTGTGAAAATCCACATTTGGTCCGAAAAGCGTGAACCGTTGACATCTATCCTTATCCCGGCTTTCTTTTCTGTTTTTAAGCGTTGCATGGTTGTGTTTTTCACTACCGTTCCGGCTGCGCTGTATGGTATTGAAACGGTTGCCAATGCGTTGTCACTGTTCACTTTTATAAGAAATGCCTGCATTGTTGGTATTTGTGACGGCAAGCCGTTGAGTCCTGCATTTAAAACCGGAACAGCAATGTATTGACCGGCGCCGGTTCCACTAATAGTTCCCGATCCTTCACTTTCCCACTCTGCATACGATCCGGTATTATACAGGTAAACTGTATTTTCAATAATGCCGGAATCGGCTGAGCCAAAAATGATTTTCTTAATATCGATTGCAGCAGTATAAGGATTGCCAATCAAATGCTGCCCCGGATAAGTAGCAGCCGGAGTATACGATAATTTGCCGGAGTTGAAATTTCCGTTTTCCAGTTCTCCCTGAAAATAAATTGTTTTAGGTGTAAGTTGTGTAATTTCGTAACCGGTAAATGAATTCATAACTGAAGCATTTTGCAGTTGTACCCAATGCTCAGCATTGGTTGTACCCGTTTCGAACATTTTCCGGACATAAGATCCATCGAATACCGGACTTGGTAGCATAGTGCGAACCGGAATTCCAAAGAATTGCCATTTGTAGTTTGTTACTTTTGATGCTTTGCTGTACATTTCAACAGTTGCCTGTACGGGAGCATCTGAAGCATTATGAAAAATCAGAGAGCCATTGGCGGATGTTGACCCGGATTGTAAATAAATTCGATCCGGATTGTTATCGGTAATAATCGTATTAATCACGGTCAGACATTTAGCTGTTGGAATCACCAACTTTTTATCACTGGCATTGATTAGATAGCCTATGGCACGATCGAAATCCAGGTAAAGGTCATTTGATGGCATGTAGCCAATATTATCAACAGTAGCGAATTCCACATCATCTTCATCGCATGGAATGTAATTAGCTGTCCAATTGGCTGTTGTAATCCAATCTGTATTGGTAGTTCCTTTCCAGAAGTTTTTATCTTTTTCCCATGCTCCCGGGGTTGGAATAGCACGTATATCTGCAATTCCATAGTCGTCCGGAATTGTTGGAAGTAGCGTTTTATCTCCCTGTAACTGTTTTTTAGGTTTATAGTCAGTTGTAATCGTTGAACCTGCATTAATAAAATATGGATTTTTATTTAAACTATTGACATCCTGACCTGTGACGATGGGTAATACGGTTTTAGGACCTCCACTGGACCCAATAATTCCACCGACTCCTGAAACCCAATAATTATTGTAATTGAGTGTAAGATTATTGGTCGATCCCAGATAAATGCAATAATGTCTACAAGTAAGTGTGGACGGATTATTAGAACGGGCATTAACAAAAAGATTATTCCTGATATCACGGGCAGCCGAAGTACCATTGGTTAAATCTCTGAATGCAAAAGTACTTTTGGTTCCGGATGTAGTAGTTCCGGAAATATATACTGTATTGTGATAAAAATTAATTGGATTGATGCTGTTTTTCCAAATCCCGAATATATTATATCCAATGTTGTCGGCATTTCCTAACAAGACAATATTATTTGATACGGTGGCAACACCCTCATATAAACTGATGCCATGAATATAACTGGCATCTGATGAATTTGGAATGGAAAGACTGTGAACGTAATTTTTTGATACAGTATTTGTTACTGTTGTTGAACCCTGAAAGAATATACCATATACTTCGATTGCAGAAGCGGCGGTATTCTTTAAGTTGTAAACTGTGTTTTCTGTAATATTTTGTGTGGTACCTGCAGTCATGCTGTGTAATGAAATGCCAATAAGAGATGCACCTACATAGTTGTTAGCCTGTACGTTGGATGTTATAATATCATGTACCAGATTGTTTTTTATGATGTTTGAACCAGCGTCAGTTCGGATTCCGCGTGTTAATGAGAGTGAAGTTCCGGTTGTAGCATTTTGCAGATTGACAACAGTATTATCTGAAATGTCTATAGTCCCGGTTGCGGCAGAATAAATGCCATACAATATTTGAATATTTGAACTTGATGCGGAACTCGTTATAATACTTCCTGCTGTGGTTATACTGCCTATAATATTTCCTTTAACCGTTATATTTCCTCCAACTCCACTTTTATAAATGCCATAAAAGCTATGGGATTTTGTGGCGTCTGAATTTGAAGTACTTACTGATCCAATCGTGTTGTTCAAAACATTTGAAGTCCCTGAACTATTAATTTGTATTCCAAAGGAGTTGACTGTGCTGTTAGAATTGAGAGAAATAGATCCTGTTCCTGTAACTTCGCCTATGTTATTTCCGGTTACCGTCCCGATATTGACAATACCACCATCGATTTGAATAATAGAAAAAGCACTTGTAGATCTACCGTAGGCTATATTCTTAATTGTATTTCCCTGAATATTTGAAGCAGTTGTTGTCCCTGCATTCATGAAAACGGGGTAGTAGGTAAGATTTGAATTAGAAGCCCCGAGTGTTAATGATGTTCCTCCGCATCTTAAACTTCGACCTCCGATATAGTTTCCGCTGATTGTGAAATTATTTCCCGAAGCATTATTGATATAAATAGAAGCAAATGTATATGTATTTATGACAGCAGCAAAAGAAGTTGTTTCGTAAAAACTGTTTGCGGTAATGCTGTAGTCCGTAGAGTTTGCATCGATGTAAATTGCATAAGAAGAGCTGTTTGTTGACCATACATCATAAATATTATTACTGTTGATGGTATTGCCGCTGTTTTCATTTGGTGAAGCTGAGCCGGATGAATAAATTGCGTTAACGGTTCGACCAGTAATATTGCAGTTTGTTATGGTATTTCCATCATTTCCTTCACCCGAACTTGCAGTTGAGAAAAATATTGTTCCGCCGGTTGTAGTAGTTCCTGTCCCCTGAATGTTACAGTACTTAAGTGTGTTGTTTTGTGCGGAATTGATAAATTGAACTGTTTTGCCGGAGGTTATATTTGTGTTTGAAATGGATAAACTAACCGTTGAATCGTTCCCGCCTACACTTCCATCGATTGTTACATTATCTGCCCCATCTAAATTAACTAGTGGTAAAATCAGATTTCCACTAATTGAAAGTCCCGGAACAGTCGGATAAATTCTCACAAAAGTGTAACTCGAACTGCCGCCACTGGCATTCAAAACAGCCGAAGCTGTCTCGGTTGTATTATTGATTATTTGCAGGGTAATGATACCCGTTTTAATGTTACCATTATTAATGTCATCGAAAGCCGCTTTTAATGTTGCATAATTTGCTCCGGTTGCTCCAACAGTTTTTGTTACATCAGCAAAGGATTGTGTGTTGGTTAAAACAATGGAAAATACAAATAAAATTGTACGTAAAGTTGAGTTTTTCATAACTGTAAGGTTATAAATCATAGAATGATAATGTATTAACACCAATTAAAACCTTAATTTATACTGCAGATTATTTAAATGTAGTTTTAATGTTTTCCATTCTTGTTTTTTGTCAGCTATTTTAGCAAAACAATTAAAGTTACTTCTTCGATGCCGGTTACTCCTTTCAGGAAATAAGGGCCGGCTGGTAATTATGTCGGAAAGGTTGTTCTGTCGTAAACGGTCAATATTTCTTTTTCATTTTCCAGTTTATTAGTTTAAATAAATCAGAATAAAAGATTCGTAACAATTTTGATTGAATTGAAATCAAACTTTCACTTATTTTCAGGTCTCAAATGTAGTCATTCTTTTTTAACTTCAGCATGTAATTTGGTGTATTTATCATTATAATTACAAATAAAATTATTTTGAACTTAATTAATGCTATTAATCGATAGAAAACATATACCGTTTGATTGTAAAAATGCAAAGACCTTGTTGGCGAAGCCTAAGCTATCTTTATTTAAGAAGTGCTGAGACAGTAACTTCTTCTGTGCTTGTTACTCCTTTCAGGATATAAAGTCCGGCAGGTAATTTTGTTGGAAATGTTGTAATCCCTTTTGCATTGAATATCAGATTCAGCACAAGCCGTCCTGTAATGGCGTCGTAAACCATTAATGTTCCTGTTTCATCACCCGGATTATTGACAATGATAATTTTTTGATTACTGAATATATTCAGTTCAGTTTTGCTGAAAGTTGAATTGTTTTCTTTAACCGCTTTTTCAAGGCTGGTCACAATCTTAAATCGTTTTTCCGGTGTATTTGATTCTGCTGCAAAAGAATAGCTTGTTCCACTTTGAGTGATATCAGTTGTAGTACTGTCTTGTAAGTCAATTAAATAAATATTACTGTAACTCGTTTCCAGATGCTGGTTTGTAAATACCATTGTAAAGACAGAGTCTTGTCCGGGTTTAAAACCAATTTCGGTATTATGAATATCGTTTACGGTACTGACTTGGTAATCGCCATCCGCTTCTATTGAATAAAGCTGTGGTGCCAGTGCCGATCCCTGGAATTTATAGCCATCCCATCCGTTATCAAAATTACGTGTACAGCCGGGTTCGATGAAAATCCACATCTGGTCGCTGAAGCGCGAACCACTTACATCTATACGCATACCCACTTTCTCAACAGCTTTAGCACGTTGTATTTCGGTATTCTTTATCATTGTTCCTGTTGCACTGTAAGGAATTGCTACTGTGGCTAATGCATTATCACTCATCACTCTTAACAGAAATGCCTGCATGGATGGTACCTGAGCAGGCAATCCAATCTGTCCGGCATTCAAAACAGGTACGGCAACATATTGTCCGGCACCGGTTCCGCTTATAGTTCCCGATCCGGCATTAGCCCACTCGGCATACGATCCGGTATTATACAGGTATACGGTGTTTTCTATAATTGATGAATCAGCTGAACCAAAAACGATTTTTTTAATATCGATAGCTGCCGTGTATGAATTTCCAATCAGATGTTGTCCGGGATAAGTAACACCGGTAGTCATGGCTAATTTGCCGGAATTAAAATCTCTGTTTTCTAATTCTCCTTCAAAATAGATGATTTTGGGTGTTAACTGTGTAATTTCATAACCGGTAAATGAAGTAAGGGTTGAGGTATTACTCAGTTGAAACCAGTGTGCCGGATTATTATCTTCGTACATTTGACGTACATAAGATCCATAAAACGTTGGATCGGCAACCATCGATCGAAGTGGGATGCCAAAAAACTGCCATTTGTAGTTAGTTGCTTTTGATGCTTTTGTGTACATTTCTACAGTCGCCTGAACCGGTGAACCTGCCGGATTGAAGAAAATCAGTGTGCTGTTTCCCGCTGTTGTACTTTGCAGCATTAACCCTGCTGTTCCTGCCTGATTGTCGAGTAAGCCGGTAACTTTTAGCGATTGATGTACAGGAATTGTAAGTTTCGCCCCGTTTTGAATCTGAGCATTGTTTGTTACAACCAAATTGCCAGCCAGTTGAACGCCACTATTATTTTGTATTTTCAGGTTATAAATGGTCGTATCCAGAAAAGTAATTGCAGGGAGCATTTGTAACTGATTCCCGGCAAATGCCAGCGTTGAAGTTGTCTGGCCTGCAACAATTTTTCCGGTATTTGTAAAATCCAGCGCTCCATTGATTGTCAGTTGATGGGTGGATGCATCCATATTCTTTACCGATGGGTTTTTGATATTCCCCACTGTCCTGTCAGCATCCAATATACAATGGTTTACCGGATTATTGTCGAAAAGAATATTCTGACCGCTCAGTGGTACTGTGTTGTCCATCCAGTTGCCTGCTTTTGCAAAATCGGTATCAATAGAGCCTTTCCATATATTGGCGAAAGCAATAATATTTACAGTTTTCATGGAGCAGGTAGTAAAATAACTACAGGGAGTAGCATCTTCGTAACGGCCATAATATGTTGTTGTTACTGTTGGACTTACTGTCAGCGGGTTTCCCGAACCAACCAGAGTTCCGCCACAGGAAGAAGTATACCAGCGGACCGTTTCGTTGTTTCCACCACCACCGCCTTGCAGCGTGAGTGTCGTACTTTTCCCGAGCATTAAAGTATCTGAACCTGCAACAGCCGATGTTGGGTTACCCGATTTTTGATTAACCATTAAAGTCACTCTTTCGGTATTGCTGTAAAGTACACCATCATTATCGGTGGTAACAGTAAGCGCTAAGGTATATAAGCCCGGAACAGTTGGTGTTATAGTTGTATTTTGAGAAGTTGAAGATGGACTAAATGTTATTGTGCCAGGACCTGTACTTGCCCAGCTAAAGGTAGGTATTGTAACTATAGCACCTGAATAGTCACCTGAAAGTTGAACGCTTTCTCCCAGACAGATATTGTCAGAAGACGCCATAAGCATAGAGTTGATTGTTCCTCCTCCTGCCATCAGTTCCGCAAAAGTAAAGATATAACCGGGTGCACCATTACAGGCTGCATATTTATTCACCCCAATCCGGATTTCCTGATTATTACTACAATCACCTTGCAAACCCATTGCCCGTACTTTAAGAATTGCATCGGTAGGCAGGGCTAAAATACATTTATTCAAAAAAAGGATATTTGCCCAGGGTGTCAGATCACGGGTAATTATAATTTGTGGAGTATTTAAAGTATTTAAAGTTTGCGAAGTTCCTGACCCGTTTAAAGTCAGCTGACCATTTATGGTGACAGTTCCCATGGCATTGGTTGTAAGTCCTGTATCCGGGATACTTATCGTATTACCGGCTACTATGGTCACGGAATAGTTTCCGGCATTCTGCCCCGGATAAGTTGCAGCAGCAACCCATGCAGTGCCGTTAAACGTTTGCCAGGTACTTGCTGTCGCCCAGTTTCCGCTTGCCATCGATCTAAAATCACCTGTTAGCTGTGCATGACCAACTGCAACTACAAAAAATAAGAACAGAAACAACAACGATAATTTGGTTGAGATGTTTTTTGTAAAATAGATCATAGGTTCGTGCTTTTGAAATTATTAAATCTGTTTTTCTTCATTTGAAATATTCCCCGGAAAATGAAAATTGTTCCGGTTGTTATCACCTCAATTGAAACAGAACTGAAGTTGATGAAAATAACAGTTTGGAATTTAATTTCAAAGATAAGAATAATTTATAAAGTATTGATATGTAGATAAATGTAGTAGTTATTTCGGAGCAAATAGTTTTTTTTACTACATGGGAAATTACACTGTTCAGGTTCATAAATACAGTTGTTTTTTGAGCCCGTTATTATCAAATAAATTGTATGTCAACAATCAGATAATGAATTGCCAATTCCTGAATACAATCTGGTCTGAGTAAATATTACTGCATTGGTTTGTAGTAAATACTGCCAGATTTTTTAGAGTATTTTAGAATGATGATTTACTTTTTAGCTTTTATTACAGGTAAAAATGGCTCTGTCTATGTTTTTAAATATAAAAATTCATTGATGAATTATATATTATTAACTTATTGGAGGGCAAAAAGGAAGTGAATAAGTAACGGTAAAAATATAATGTCCTGTTTTTCTTCTACCGATAAACCTGCCTGACGCATTTATCTGCCGAAGGAAGAGGGAAGTCGGCATGTGCCATTTGCGGGCTTTGCGTGATAGAAATAACAAAAAATTGACTCTATAACGAATAAAGTGGGTAATTTTACTTAGTTCAATTCTCAAAAAAAAAGATCGACACCTGGTAACACAAAGTAAAAATCACACATAGACACACATAGTAGTCGAAAAAAAAAGAACACATAGCAAGACAGCAGTCGTAAACCGTCTATATTCCATTTTCATTTAAAAGATTAGTAACATTTTCACAGTCTCTGAATTTTTTATTTAAAAATTGCTGATAAAGTTACTACTTCTGTACCTGTTACTCCTTTCAGGATATAAAGGCCGGCTGGCAATTTTGTTGGAATGGTTGTTTTCCCTTTTGATTTAAAAATCTGATTCAACACAAGCCGTCCGGTAATGGCATCGTAAACCATCAATCTTCCTGCATCATCACCCGGATTATTGACAATAATTAATTTTTGGTTACTGAATATAGTTAGTTCAGTTTTGCTAGAAGTTGCATTGTTCTTTTTAATGCTTTTATCAAGTCTGGTCACAATCTTAAATCGTTTTTCAGGAGCATCTGTGCCTGCTGCAAAAGTATAGCTTGTTCCACTTTGCGTGATATCAGTTGTAATACTATCTTGTAAGTCAATCAAATAGATATTTTTATAGCTTTTTCCCAGGTGCTGGTTCGTAAATATCATTGTAAAGACGGAGTCCAGGCCGGGCTTAAAACCAATTTCAGTATTATGAATGTCGTTTACCGTACTCACCTGGTAATTGACATTCGCTTCAATTGCATAAAGCTGTGGTGCCAGTTCCGAACCCTGGAATTTATAACCATCCCATCCGTTATCAAAATTTCGCGTGCAACCTGGTTCGATGAAAACCCACATCCGATCGCTGAAGTGCGAACCACTTACATCTATCCGCATACCCACTTTCCCAACAGCTTTAGCGCGTTGTATTTCGGTATTCTTTACCACCGTTCCTGTAGCACTGTAAGGAATTGCTATTGTTGCTAATGCATTATCACTCATCACTCTTAACAGAAATGCCTGCATGGATGGAACCTGACCCGGCAATCCAATCTGTCCGGCATTCATAACCGGTACGGCTATATATTGTCCGGCACTGGTTCCGCTTATAGTTCCCAATCCTGTACTTGTCCACTCTGCATACGATCCTGTATTGTACAGATATACTGTGTTTTCTATAATTGATGAATCAGCTGAACCAAAAACGATTTTTTTAATATCAATGGCTGCCGTGTAAGAATTTCCAATCAGATGTTGTCCGGGATAAGTAACATCGGTAGTCATGGCTAATTTACCGGAATAAAAATCTCTGTTTTCTAATTCTCCTTCAAAATAGATGGTTTTGGGCGTAAGCTGTGTAATTTCATAACCGGTAAACGAACTAAGGGTTGAATTATTACTCAGTTGAAACCAGTGTGCAGGATTATTATCTTCGTACATCTGACGAACATAAGATCCATAAAACGTTGGATTGGCAACCATTGTGCGAAGTGGGATACCAAAAAACTGCCATTTGTAGTTGGTTGCTTTTGATGCTTTTGTGTACATTTCTACAGTCGCCTGAACCGGTGAACCTGCCGGATTGAAGAAAATCAGTGTGCTGTTTCCCTCTGTTGTACTTTGCAGCATTAATCCAGCTGTTCCTGCCTGATTGTCGAGTAACCCATTCACTTTTAGCGATTGATGAACAGGAATTGTAAGTTTTGCCCCGTTTTGAATCTGAACATTGTTTGTTACAACCAAATTGCCAGCCAGTTGAACGCCACTGTTATTTTGTATTATCAGGTTGTAAATGGTGGTATCAAGAAAGGTAATCGCGGGGAGCATTTGTAATTGATTCCCTGCAAATGAAAGCGTCGAAGTGGTCTGGGCTGCAACAATTTTACCTGTATTTGTAAAATTCAGCGCTCCGTTGATTGTCAGTTGATGGGTGGATGCATCCATATTCTTTACTGATGGATTTTTGATATTCCCTACTGTCCTGTCAGCATCCAATATACAATGGTTTACCGGATTCTTGTCGAAAAGAATATTCTGACCGCTCAGTGGTACTGTGTTGTCCATCCAGTTACCTGCTTTCGCAAAATCAGTATCAATAGAGCCTTTCCATATATTGGCAAATGCAATAATATTTACAGTGGTTGTTGCACAAGTAGTCATGTAGCTGCAGGGAGTTGCATTTTCATATCGACCGTAATATGTTGTAGTAACGGTAGGGCTGATAGTCAAAGGATTTCCGGAGCCAACCAATGTTCCGCCACATGAAGAAGAGTACCAGCGTACCGTTTCGTTGTTTCCACCACCACCGCCTTGCAGGGTGAGTGTAGTACTTTTACCGAGCATCAATGTATCCGAACCGGCAACAGCAGACGTTGGATTCCCCGATTTCTGATTAACCATTAAAGTTACTCTTTCGGTATTGCTGTAAAGTGTACCATCATTATCGGTGGTAACAGTAAGCGCTATGGTATATAAGCCGGCAACGATAGGTGTAATGGTCGTATTTTGTGAAACTGAAGAGGGTGAAAAAGTAATTGCGCCGGGACCTGTACTTGCCCAGCTAAAAGTTGGCGTTGTAACTACAGCACCTGAATACTCACCTGCGAGTTGAATGCTTTCACCCAGGCAGATGTTGTCGGATGATGATGTAAGTATAGAGTTGATTGTACCTCCTCCGGCCATCAATTCAGCAAAAGTAAATATTGAACCGGGGGCGCCATTGCAGGCTGCATATTTATTCACCCCAATCCTGATTTCCTGATTATTACTACAATCACCCTGCAGACCCTTTTCCCGGACTTTAAGAATTGCATCGGTAGGCAAGGCTAATATACATTTATTTAAAAAAAGGATAGTTGCCCAGGGTGTCAGATCCCGGGTAATTATAATTTGATGAGTATTTAAACTATATAAGGTTTGCGATGTTCCCTTCCCGTTTAATGTCAGCTGACCGTTTATGGTGACGGTTCCCATAGCATTGGTTGTGAGTCCGGTAGATGGAATGCTTACTTCGTTTCCGGCTACTATGGTCACGGAATAGTTTCCGGCATTCTGCCCCGGATAAGTCGCAGCAGTAACCCATGCTGTACCGTTATATGTTTGCCAGGTATTTGCTGTTGCCCAGTTTCCGTTTGCCATCGAACGAAAATCTCCGGTTAACTGTGCATAACCAACTGTAACTACAAAAAATAAAAACAGAAATGATAACGATAATTTGGTTGAGATGTTTTTAGTAAAATAGATCATATATACGTGCTTTTGAAATTATGATATCTGTTTTTCTTCAATTGAAATATTCCCCGGAAAATGAAAATTGTTCCGATTGTTATCACCTCGGTTGAAACGGATCTGAAGTTGATGAAAATAACAGTTTGAAATTTAAATTCAAAGATAAGGATAATATATAAAGTATTGATACGTAGTTAAATGTAGTAGTTATTTCTGCAGAGTTGTTTTTATTACTACATGGAAAATTACACTGTTCAGGTTCATTAATACAGTTGTTTTTTGAGCCCGTTATTATCAAATAAATTGTATGTCAATAATCAGATAATGAATGGCCAATTTTTGAAAACCATACAGTCGGAGTAAATATTACTGCATTCGTTTGTAGTAAATACTGCCGGATTTTTTAGAGTCTTTTAGAATGAAGATTTGCTTTTTAGCTTATATTGCAGGTGTAAATGGTTCTCCCTTTGTTTTAAACATAAAAATTCTTTGGCTGATTATATATTATTAACTTATTGATGGGAGAAAAGGAAGTGGATAAGTAGCGGTAAAATAGAAAGTCCTGTTTTTCTTCTACCGATAAATCGGCATGTTCCATTTGCGACCTTTGAGGTCTTTGCGTGAAAGAAATAACAAAAAACCGGCTCTATAACGAATAAGGTGGGTAAATGTACTTTGTTCAATTTACAAAAAAAAAGGACACATAGAAACACATAAAAAAAAGAAAACATAGACACACATAGTTCTCTCAAAAATAAGAATCCATAGTAAAAAAAGTGTGTTATTTCACTGAAAATGTATCGATTATGCTTCTTTTTCTTTTCTTTTTTGCAAAAAAATAAAACCTATGTGTTTCTATGTCTTGTTTCCAATTTTGACTATGTGTAACTATGTGGATGTATATGTGTCTGCAATTTAAATAAGTTACCCACCCCAAACGTTATAGAGCCTATTATTCTCTGGAAAAAGATGCACGAGGTATGATATTGTTCAGATTTTTTTTGATTTCCGGATTGATTTGAAATTTATTGATGATCCTGATCAAAATATCCAAAAATATAATTATTTTTGCATCAAATAATTTTTGTTTACAAACCTTATTTATCAACATTATGAGCTCAGAAAAAAATGACTTCGACTGTTGCCCTCCATTCGACCCGGCACCCTGGGACGATAAAGTTTTTACCTGGAAGAATAAATTCTTTATCAAAGACAAAGTATTTACATTTTTTTTCATGCCGGTAAATTTTGGTGCTGCAATGAAACGTTTGAATGCTCGTGTAGAGAAAGCCGGTGCAACTATGCCCGACTGGCTCTGTATGTCAGACCATACTTCGAAATGGAACATGGATCTTTATCTGGCTGTAGATAAGGAAATCCCCGGAGCTGATAATTTGCAGCTGAGTGGAACTTTCTATAGCCGTGTGTACGAAGGAAACTTTAATGATACCGGTAAATGGTGTACCGATTTCGAAATCCAGGTCGAAACCAAAGGATTAAAAATTGAAAAATGGTACATGTGGTACACGACTTGTCCCAAATGTGCCAAAAAGTACGGAAAAAACTATGTAGTCATTATTGCTAAAACATTATCAAAATGAACGAAGAAAACGATTGTAAAAAAACGCAGAATCACCAGGCGAATGCTACCGGTGGTGCAGTTTATGGATTGGGCATGATTGGTGCCGCCATTTATTTTATCTCGCATGCTGCCACTTTTTGGGTGGGTGTGCTTGGCTTCCTGAAAGCCATCATCTGGCCTGTCATCCTGGTTTACGAAGCATTGAAGGCATTGGGGGCCTGAATTTAGTCGGTAGTTCTGAGTTCAGAGTCCTGAGTTTTGAGTCGGTAGTAAGTAGTTATACCGAAATAGATTTACAAAAAAGGTGACGAAATTCTGAACAATAAAGCGGCTATGGATTTATAGCAAATAAAAAAGAAATGCGTTTCCCGAATAATTCGAGAAACGCATTTTATTTTAATCAGTACTAAACCACCGACTACCAACTATAAACTACCAACTACTTACTTTTCAGCCATTCGTCCATAGCTTTTGCAGCCCGTCTTCCATCGCCCATGGCCAGAATAACTGTTGCACCACCGCGTACGATATCGCCACCTGCAAAGATAATAGGAACAGCCGATTGCATGGTGTCGTTATTCACGACCACAGTTCCCCATTTGGTTACTTCCAATCCTTTTACCGATTGCGGAATAAGCGGATTCGGCGAAACACCTACGCTTACGATTACTTCATCGACTTCAACCAGTTTGGTTTCGCCCGCTACCGGTATGGGTGAACAGCGTCCCGAAGCATCCGGCTCACCAAGTTCCATGACCTGCAACAACATATGTGTTACGCGCCCTTGTTCGTTACCGATATATTCGATGGGGTTGTGTAAAGTCCAGAATTCGATGCCTTCTTCTTTGGCGTGTTTTACTTCTTCCAAACGGGCAGGCATTTCTTTTTCCGAACGACGATAAACGATCATCGCCTTTTCGGCACCCAAACGGCGGGCCGTACGGATGGAATCCATGGCTGTATTTCCACCACCGATCACTGCTACTTTTTTACCTAAAAATACGGGAGTGTCCGACTCGGGATTGGCAGCATCCATCAGGTTTACACGCGTCAGGTATTCATTCGACGACATTACACCAACCAGATTTTCACCCTTGATATTCATAAACTGGGGCAAACCGGCTCCACTGGCTACAAATATGCCTTTAAATCCATCATCTTCCAGATCCTTTATCGAAATGGTTTTGCCAACCACACAGTTCGTTACAAAATGAACGCCCATGGCCTGAAGATTCTGTATTTCTACATCCACTATATCGTTGGGTAAACGGAATTCAGGGATACCATATTTAAGTACACCGCCAATTTCGTGTAAAGCTTCAAAAACCACCACTTCGTATCCCAGTTTTGCCATATCACCGGCAAAAGCCAATCCTGCAGGACCTGATCCTACTGTCGCAATTTTAATGTCGTTGGACGGTGCTACTTTCGGTACAGAGATATTCCCGCTTTCGCGCTCGTAATCCGCTGCAAAGCGTTCCAAATGTCCGATAGCAACCGATTCTTTTTTCATTTTCAAATGAATACAACGCTCTTCACATTGTTTTTCCTGTGGACATACACGACCGCAAACTGCAGGTAGGGCAGAGGTTTCTTTTAATGTTTTTGCCGCTTCCAGAAATTCGCCCCGTTCAATATTTTTGATAAAGGTAGGGATGCAAATTCCAACCGGACATCCTTCCATACAGGTAGGGTTGGCACAGTCCAGACAACGTTTGGCTTCCAGCATGGCTTGTTCGGGAGTAAGCCCCAGGTTCACCTCTTCCAGTCTGCTATGGCTGCGGTATTCGGCGTCAAGTTCTGGCATGTGAACACGTGGTATCTCTGTACGTTCTTTGGCTTTCATTGCGTTGCGCAACTCTGCACGCCACGTTTCGGATCTTTCTGCGTTTATATTCATTGTATTATAACAAGTTATTTGGTGTTTCGTTGATTCGTTAATTGGTTGATTGGGAATGAAAAGTTTGATGTTTTGTTAATTGGTTGATTAGTTAATTGGTTGATTGGGAATGAAAAGTTTGATGTTTGAAAAGTTTGAAAAGTTTGAAAGGTTTGGCGTTCAGCGTTTCATGTTCCGCATTCTCTGATTTGAGTTTTTTAATATCGCGAAGCTAATATCTTTAATATCGCCGAACTTGCGTGCGGCAGGCAGGGGCTAATATCGCGCAGTTAATATCAATTTATCATATCGTGAAACTAATATCGCCGAAGGCTAATATCGCGCAGCTAATATCTATTAATCATATCGCGCAGCAAATATCTACTTGCCGTTAACCATTGACTGATAATGTGCATTTTCCTCCCTTTCAATGTCCCTGTAACCGCCAAGGCGCATCAGCATTTCATCAAAATCTACCAGATGGGCATCAAATTCAGGTCCATCAACACAAACAAATTTTGTTTTTCCACCTACACTCACACGGCAGGCACCACACATACCCGTTCCGTCAACCATAATGGTATTCAGCGACGCCAGTGTTGGCACTTCATATTTTTTTGTCAACTGGCTTACAAATTTCATCATAATAGCCGGACCGATCGTTACACATAAATCAACTTTCTCACGGTTAATAACCGTTTCAATGCCGTTTGTCACCAAACCTTGATTTCCGTATGAACCATCATCTGTCATTACAATCACCTCGTCGGAATTCAAACGCATTTGTTCTTCCAGGATAATCAGGTCTTTGGTACGGGCAGCGATTACTGTAATCACACGGTTCCCTGCTTTTTTTAATGCTGCAACTATGGGCATCATGGGAGCTGTTCCCACACCACCGCAAGCACAGATTACTGTTCCGAAGTTTTCGATATGCGTCGCTTTGCCAAGAGGGCCTACCATGTCGGTGATATAGTCTCCTTCTTCCAGTGCACATAATTTCGACGACGATACGCCCATTTTTTGAATTACCAGCGTAATGGTACCTTTTTGCAGATCGGCATCGGCTATGGTCAACGGGATACGTTCACCTTTGGCTCCAACTTTTACCATAACAAAGTGACCGGCTTTCCGCGCTTTGGCTATTAACGGAGCTTCTACTTCAAACTTAATTACATTGGCAGAAAAATATTCTTTGCTGATGATTTTGTTCATTTCGGACAGTGTTTTTTTAATGAAGCCGCAAATTTACAAAAAAAATCGACTATTCTCTATTCCTATTGAATTAAAAAATGCTCTATTTATACAGAAAGTAAGCAATAAAACAAAAATGATCAAAAGATTAAAAGCTGTCCCTTTGTATGAAAAATGCAAAACCAAGGCTTATCTCCTGTTTTTAGTCAGCTATTTTTAAGTATTTTTGCGCACTCTGACGAGAAATGTGTACTTTTTTCTCCCGGAATAAATAAATCAAATTAATTTTAAAATACGAATATGTCAAATAAAAGCTTTATAGTCCTGTTGATAATATTATTAGCCTATGAAACTGTAAGTTCGCAAACATCAATAAAGGATAGCATTAAACTCAGTGAAGTAGTGGTAACCGGATCGAAGATCGGAATTTCCAGAAAAATCGTTCCTTTGTCGGTTTCACAAATCTCTAAACAAGACATCGAAAACAGTGGTCAGATGAATATCCTTCCAGCCCTGAATGCTTATGTACCCGGAATTTTTGTTACCGAAAGAAATATCGTTGGTTTTGGAGTTGCCAATAACGGTTCCGGTTCTATCACCATGCGTGGTATCAGCAGTTCACCCAATACGGATGTGTTGGTGTTAATCGACGGACATCCACAATATCAGGGGATTTTCGGTCATCCGCTGGCTGATGCCTACGTGGCTTCGGATGTCGAAAAGGTTGAAATAATCCGGGGTCCCGCTTCCCTGTTGTATGGTTCGAACGCCATGGCAGGAGTAATTAATATTATTACCAAAAAACAACACGAAGACGGTTTGAAAATAAACGGGGGTGCTTCTTATGGTACTTTCAATACACAGAAGTATTATGGAACAATAGGCTTTAAAAAGAATAAAATCAGTGTCTTTGCTTCCGCAAATCACGACCAGACCGATGGAATCCGTGCCAATACCGATTTCAATATCAACAACGGTTATACCAAAGTGGGATACGCGATCAGTAAACATTTGGATCTGATTGCCGATTTCAGTATCGCAAAATATAATGCCAACGATAACGGTCCCGTTACATTGCCTATCCCAAAACCTTTTAATATTGATATCACACGGGGTAAGACATCGTTTTCGCTCGAAAATAAATTTGAAAATTCCGAAGGGGCATTGAAAATATATCACAACTTTGGTACACACGATTTATCCGATGGTTTTCATTCTACCGACCGCAACTCGGGCGTCATGCTTTATCAAACGGTTAAACTGGCTACCGGGACAAATATCACCGTTGGTACTGATTTAAAACAGTTCGGAGGTATGGCTAACAGCGGATTCAGAAGAGATTCTATGCTTACTGTCAACGAGCTGGCAGTTTACGCTTATGCCCAACAAACATTATTTAAAAAACTGACCCTGAGTGCCGGATTAAGACTGGAAAATAACTCTATGTACGGAAATGAATTCGTTCCACTGGCTGGTCTGACTTATAATCAATCGGATAATACTACTTTCAAAGCTTCCGTATCAAAAGGCTTTCGCAGTCCGACCATTATGGAGATGTATTTATATGTGCCGAATCCCGGTTTAAAGCCCGAGCGCATGATTAACTATGAAGTCAGCTGGTTGCAATCCTTACTCAATAATCATTTGAACCTGGAGTTAACTGCTTTTCTGGCAAACGGTGAGAATATGATACAGGTTGTAGGTTTTCCCCCTGCCATGGTAAGAATGAATATTGGTGAATTCAGCAATCAAGGCATCGAGTTTTCAGCCAAATATTTTGTGAACAGGAATTTGTATTTCAATGCCAATTACAGCTACCTCGATATGGATAAAGTTGTTATCGCTGCACCCCGTCAACAAATCAATATCGGAGCCCATTACAATTATAAAATATGGGGTGTACATCTTTCAGCACAACATATCGATAAATTAACTACCGATATTTCCACCGGATCGACCCAAAGTTATACCTTGCTCAATGCACGCCTGACTGCCAGACCATTGAAACAACTTGAATTATTTGTAGCCGGTAATAATTTACTGAATCAACAATATCAGATAAATTACGGCTATCCTATGCCCGGCATCTATTTCAATGGTGGATTTAATGTAAGGTTCTGATCGATTCCCTGGGAAAAAACCTTTTGTCGTCCGAAAGACACAAAAGCGTTTTTATGGCAAATGGTTGAATTTAAAACTCTCAAAGGTACTGCGTACTCTTTGAGGTTTTGCTAACAGAATTCCCCTTCGTATACCAATCCAAAATGGTACAGGAAGGGGAATTTACCTTTTTATATTTTGCTATAAAATATCTATTCGGATAAAGGTTTTAGTTTTAAAAAATATCTTCCGGGCTGAGATGAAATTGTATGCAAAATTTAATGATTTCTTACGACTAAACATTTCACCATCAAAACTTCGTTGGTGATATCTATGTATCCTGTACATTCACCTTTTACCGAAATGCTGTCGCCAACTTTTAATAACCGGCCTTTTGGAATTTCAATTTTTTCCATCGAACAATGAATTCCACCCTCTTTCATATCAGTTGTTTCTCTGAGTGAAAGCGTAAGCGTGGTGTCGCCAACTTCGGTTTTTTCTGCCAGAATTCCCGAAACCTGTATCACTTTACCATAGGCAGTCGAGAGATATTTCGCGTTTGCAGCAGGTTCGTCTTTGGTAAACTCAGTCAGGAGTTGCGAGGCTGAAATCGCGTATTCAGGCTTGATATTGGCTATATTCCGCTTGGGTTTAAAAAGCATATAGCTTAATGCACCCATTCCAATCAACCCGCCGAGGCAAATTATCACGATCCCGTATTTTATAATCTTTTTATTCATTACTGTTGATTATTAAAAGTTTAAATCAATATTTATTTCTATTGTTGACGCAATATTTTTGGTGAAGCGACTTTCTACCGCTATGTTGTAATCTTTAAGTTCTACCTTAAATTTCGATTTAATTAAATACTTTCCATCTTTTACCTCAACAGTTCCATCCGCTTTTATGCGCCTGGTTATGTTGTGAATGGTGAGGTCACCTTCTACCGTAGTTTTGTAAATGCCATTCTTTTTGGTGTTAATTTCCGATAGATTGTTTATGCTCCCTTTGAAACTTGCCTTCGGGTATTTGGCAGATTCCATGTAATTTTCATTGAAATGCTCCTGCATCAACGTTTTTTTGAATTCGAATGACATAATCGGAATCGCCACTGCAATTGAACCTTTTTCTGTATCAATAATTGCTGCTGCCTGTCGCGTGTGAGCTTCGATGTCTTCGAGTGCTGCATGGGAGTAAAACCATACATGACCGGTTTTGGTGATTAACTTCTCCTGAGCAGTAGCAATGTTGTTCATTCCCAATAGGATAAATAGTGTAATTATCGTTGTTTTCATAGGGATATTAATTTATTTATGTTTTCATTTTAAAGAAAATACACGTGAGATATTAAACCCAAGATGAATATCACCGTTGAGCCACTTTCCGGTGGTTTCGGTAATAAAGGTTTTTTCAATCATGCCTGAAGAGTTAGAAAGTATGATTTGAAAAACATGTCCGCCGGTCTCAATGTCGAATCCGAAAGATAAGGCGTTGGTATAATTTGTATTTTGATGGTTCCAGCTTGGACTTAATACAGGATAATACTCCCCGTTAAACGAGATCCTGCGCGAAAGTTTATACCGGCCTGAAATTCCCAACGCAAACATATCGTTTTTATCAATAATGGCGGGTACCATGTTGCGGTGTATCCATACCGGTGAAAGTTGCAGCGAAAAACTTTCGTTAAACTTCCGGGCAATTATGAGCTGTGATGTATAGCTGACCCGCGACGAGAAGTAATTATTGCGTTCAGGATAAACCCATTTCATTCCGGTGACACTTGATCCCAACATCATTGATACCGAAACAGGCATAATCTGAGCGCCGCTATGTTGCCTTAATACGCTGAACTTAGCGAACCCGGATACGGTTTTATCCTGGGAGGACCGGTTGATTCCCAGCATGATCCAATCCTTAATACCATATTCGAGGGCAAAAAATGTTGTTGCTTGGTCTAAACCGAAGAACTCATAATATCCCTGATTTATCAACCCGAAACGATGCTCTATCCTGAAGTCGAGTTGTCCTTCAGGCATGCGTTCATTGGAATGACCGTTGAGAACCCGGGTAGATTTGAATGTTCCATACGTATACTGCACTTCTTTTAGAGTAATGCTGTCAAGCATATTGAGTAAATCGGGTTCCTGTGCCTGGCCGGTGCGTGAAAATAAACTCAAAATGAGTAATAATCCAAGCGTTTTAGGGTAATTCATATTTTCAGAATTAAGGAATAACAGTTGAGTTGGAAATTCAATTCTATATACAATAAGTATTTATTGAAAAGTTCCTTTTGATTATTCAAATGGTAGATATACAAACGAATAGGTTTATTCTCGGGAAGTGTTTAATTATTGGGTGCACCTGCATCTTTCCAGATACGTACAATTTTAATTTCACATGTATCGATCGTATTGCTCATACCTTTGGGCATGGGCGTATATCCTTGTTTGTGGGACATTGATCCGTAAGCGGCATCCAGATTGGCTTTAACATCAACATAGTCCTGGAGTCTGATTCCGCCACCATTGCTGGTAGCCACTGAATTGCCATGACAGCTCAGGCAATTTTTACTGAAAACTGCTGCCACTTTGGTACTGAAAGTGATGTTGGTGGTGTCACAGGTATTGGCCAATTTTGGATACAATACTTCTTCATTGTTATAAGCACAGGTGCTGAGAACAAGTGCAACCACCACCAATAGGCCGAAATAAATCAGGATCTTCATTGTTCGAAATTTTATATGATAATTGTGGTAATTAAATGTCTGTAAAAGAAGAAGATTTATGTACATCTTCTTCTTTTATTTGTAGAATAAACAGAATTGAAAGTGCTATTTTATTAAACTTACAAAACAACAACTTTCCTGAATATTTTCTTTTCACCAACTGTTATTTGTATAAAATAAACACCGGGACCTGTTTCTGATGCCAGATTAAAAGATTTTAGGAATGGGCCGGTAACCCCGGTTTTTGCAACCAAAACTTTCAGCATCTTACCCTCGAGGTTAAATAGCTTAATTTCAAGCTGATCTGACTCCGGTGAAACAGATTGAACGTTCAAATAATCAATTACAGGATTGGGGTAAATGAAAATGTCATTTTGAGACTTGGTATCATCTAATCCTGCAATTGGCTGAACTATGATTTTACCCTTCATCCCCAGGGAAGCATGTGGCGTACATACATAGTAATGCGTTGCAACGGTAAGTTCTGTTGAGGTTACATTACCACCACCAAATGAAACTGAAAATCCTGTCTCCGGAGAATTCCCGTTAGCATTCCATACCGTTTGACTAACTTCAACTGCATCATGTGCACTGCTAATCACAAAATTTACATCATCTCCCTGATTGATTGTCAGCGTTGATGGCGAAAATGTATTACCGGAATTTACGACACTCCATGTTTTGCTATAACCATTCAAACTAAAAGTGGCTAATAATAAGGCAAGTATAATTTTTTTCATAAAATGTAAGTATTAAAATGATTACTTTTTACAATTTTGTAATTATAACAACTTAATAAAATCATTTGTTCTGAAGAAAACTCAGAAAAAAGTTCAGACCGGTAAATGTCGACGCGCTTATTAATATGGGTCTTATTTATTCACATTTGATTTTATTGGAAAGAAATTATGATACAAAGCAAGCTGATTCAATTTGAGTGTATATTCTCAACGGATAAAAAAATGAATATACCAATACTCTGTAGTGAGAAAATGAACCTACGATTTAGCCTTTCAGCTATATAAATGAATTGTTTTTTAGATTAAGCCTAAAACACACGGTAGATGTGCATATATATTATTAAATATTAAGAATCTTAGCTCGTGTTCCCTTTTAATTTCGTAAATTTGCAGACGAAATATACGAACATGCACATATCGTAACATAAACGCGATTAAATTGTACCTCTTGAAGTTCAAACTGTGAATTCCCATAGCTATTGAATATCTGTGAATTATAGGGGTTTTTGTACGTTAAATTTTAAGTTTCAGGGTTGGTGCAGATCCATACTATTTCAAAAAATAAAAATAAGCGTACAAAAATATTTCTTATTCAGTATAATAAAGTTTGTAAAAACCAGTTTGTTATTAGTTATACACAACATCAGTATTTGAGATGTATAGATTTATTTCAGACTACCAAATTTGACTTAATTATGATTAGCAGGCAAGAGGATTTTTTTATTGGAACAATAATTTTTGGTATTATTTCTTTAGTACTCACTATACTAACTGTTTCCAATGGTTCGGATTTGTGTTGGATGTTTCTTGGATTTTTTATTGTTTCAATCATCCTTTTTGTCCTCATAAAAAACGGAGTTTTACAAATTCCTGACTATAAAAAGAATATTGCCGCCAAAAAATTACTACTGTCACAAGAATCGACTGAGTATTACAAAGTGATTCAGGAATCTGAAAATCAGAAACAAGAATTAATCAATAAATACGGTAAACTTTCAAAGATGATTGCCGTAGTTAAATATGCTGAAACTAATCTTGGTGATAAAATACTGATTTTCGAATCCAGCTCTATAATTGTAATCAGAAACAAAGTTTTCAATTTTGTTGATATTAAAGATTTTGAATTGAAAGAAGATGAGCAAATGATTTATAAAAGTGCAGTTTCAGGAGTAATAAGCACAGCATCGACTGATAACCCGACCGAAACTGATTTTGTCGGTGGCGATTTATTGGCTGAAGTTGAGGCTGTTATTGGCTCTGCTTCTGCAAATAAGAATACAAATAACCTTCATCCGCAGAAGAATGTATCACACAAATATAAAATTTATATTGATGTTGATAACCATACTCATCCTCAGGTAGTTTTAAATTTAGGTAAAAATATCAATATCGCCACTGAGCTTGTTGCAGTATTATCGGTTATTCTGGAACAAAATAAAAGTGCCGGAAAAAATATTAATTGTACTTCCTTCCAATCAAATATTCAAATAAACGAACTGAACATATAAATCAGTAACATAAAGTTAGTCCGGTGACAGTTCATTTGATTTTCTGACATTCTAATTTGGTAATATGAATGCCTTAAACCGGTGTTTTCTTGATAAAATGAAATTTATTTGAACTTTTTCTTGTCAATCTGGTTGTATTTATTGAAATTATATTACTTTTGCACAGTCTAAACAAAAAGACAACATTTTATGGCAAATCGTTTTTTTACATATTTCTTTTTTTACTTTTACTTTAGTAGGTGAGAGCAGGATAGCCTTTATGTAAAAAACAAAACTATATTTATAGATAATACATGAAAATCCTGCTCAAAATATGAGCAGGATTTTTTTATTAAAACAATTCTTAAGAACCAAGAACCAAGAACCAAGATCCAAGATCCAAGAACCAAGACAAAAGAGGTTAGAAGTAAGAGGTAAGAAGCAAGAGCCAAGAACCAAGAAGCAAGAGCCAAGATAAAAGAGGTAAGAAGTAAGTAAACTAAGACGAAACGCGAAACACGAAACGCTGAACTTTTCAAACCTTTCAAAGATCAAACTTTTTTATTCCCAATCAACCAATTAACTAATTAACCGATTAACCAATCAACCAATCAACCAAATTACCAAATCAACAAAAGATAAGATATGAAAAGAGTAGCCATTCAGGGTGTAAGCGGTGCTTTCCACGAAATTGCAGCACGACAATTTTTCCAGGGCGAAGAAATAGAAATTTTACCTTGCATTACCTTTAAAGATTTGTTCAAAGCCCTGGCCGAAGATGAATCATTGCTAGGTATCATAGCCATCGAAAACACCATTGCCGGCAGCTTACTACAAAACCATAATCTGCTGCGTGAGAGTGGTTGCCTGGTAATAGGTGAACATAAACTACGTATTGAACACAATTTGGCTGCACTTCCAGGTCAACATATTGAAAAAATAAAGGAAGTATATTCACATCCGATAGCATTGATGCAATGTGAGGAATTTTTGGATCAGCACAAACATATTAAAGCCATCGAAAGTGAAGATACTGCTTTGTCTGCCAAAGAAATTGCCGACAATAAACTTCAAAAACGCGCCGCAATATGTAGCTCGCTGGCTGCAGAAATGTATGGTTTGGAAATTTTAGCCAAAGGTATTGAAACGAATAAACGTAATTTCACCCGGTTCCTGATCATTGCTGAGCCTGAAATGGCTAAAAAATTGATCGAAGGAATAACGTTAAACAAAGCCTCCTTGGTATTTACTTTACCACACGAAGAAGGAAGTCTGGCTAAAGTGCTCTCTATTCTCTCGTTTTATCACGTAAATCTGACTAAAATCCAGTCATTACCCATTTTAGGTGAAGAATGGAAATATCAATTCTATATCAATCTGACTTTCAGTGATTATAGCCGTTATCGTCAATCGCTTGAAGCCATTATTCCATTGACCAAGGATTTCCAGATTTTAGGTGAATATAAAGAAGCAGCAACTCCGGTTGATTAGTCGGTAGTTTATAGTCGGTAGTCTATAGATAGTAGTTTGTAGAAGAGAGAATGAACTTTACTCTGACAGACCGGATTTAGTCAAACTAATATCGCGTTGCTAATATCTATTAATATCGCGAAGCTAATATCTATTAATATCGCGAAGCAAATATCAATTAATATCGCGCAGCTAATATCAATTAATATCGCGAAGCTAATATCATTTAATATCGCGAAGTAAATATCAATTAATCTCGCAATGCAAATATCAACAAGAAAATGAATATAAAACCAGCCAACCGGCTTAACAGCGTATCTGAATATTATTTCTCGGCAAAATTGCGCGAAGTAGGAGAGATGAACGCAGCGGGAAAAAATGTTATCAATCTGGGTATTGGTAATCCCGATTTACCGCCATCGGAAGAAACAATTGCAGCACTTTGTGCCGAAGCCCATAAACCAAATGTACACGGTTATCAAAGTTATGTGGGAATTCCGGAATTGCGGAACGGTTTTGCACAATGGTACAAAAAATGGTATGATGTTGAATTAAATCCGGCAACAGAGATTCAACCACTGATCGGTTCTAAAGAAGGTATTTTACATATAACGCTGGCTTTTGTGAATCCCGGTGACAGCGTGTTGGTTCCCAACCCGGGTTATCCTACCTATACTTCGGCAAGCCGCATCTGTGAGGCCAATATCATTGCTTACGATCTGGATGAAGATAATGACTGGCAACCCGATTTTGATGCACTTGAACAAAAGGATTTGAGTAGCGTTAAGTTAATGTGGGTGAACTATCCGAATATGCCAACCGGTGCAAATGCAACTGTTGAGCTTTATGAAAAACTGGTTGCTTTCGGGAAAAAACACAATATTGTAATTTGCAACGACAATCCCTACAGTTTTATTCTGAATGATGAAAAACTGAGTATTCTGTCGGTGGAGGGAGCCAAGGATATTTGTATTGAAATGAATTCGATGAGCAAATCGCATAATATGGCGGGTTGGCGTATGGCCATGTTGGCTACGAATGCAGAATTCGTTCAATGGATTCTGAAAGTAAAGTCGAATGTCGATTCGGGTATGTTCCGGCCAATGATGGTGGCTGCCGTTGCTGCATTGCAAAACTCAGAAGCATGGCACGCCGAAATGAATAAAGTATATGCCCGTCGGAGGAAGCTGGCTTATCAGATAATGGATGCTCTTGATTGTAAGTACGAAATCAAACAGGTCGGCATGTTTCTTTGGGCAAAAATCCCTGACAAATATAAAGATTCCGGAGAATTAGCCGATGAAATATTATATGGTAAAAACGTATTTATCACGCCCGGTTTAATTTTTGGCGACAAAGGAAACCGTTATATCCGTGTTTCACTTTGCTGCCCGGAACTAATACTGGAGGAAGCTTTAAACAGAATCTGTAAATGAAATATTTGCTTCGCGATATGAGAAATAGATATTAGCTGCGCGATACGATAAATAGATATTAGTTTCACGATATGATTAATAGATATTTGCTACGCGATATTAAAATGCTAAATTCAGAGAACACGAAACACGAAACGCGAAACTTTTCAAACATCAAACTTTTCAAACTTTTCAATCATCAATCATCAAACATTAAACTTTTAAAATATGGAATTTGAATCAATTTTATTGCCCGGAGTAGACGCCAAGCGTCCTTTCATTATAGCCGGACCGTGTAGCGCGGAAACGGAAGAACAAGTTATGGAAACAGCGCGTGGTTTAGCAGCCCGTGGTGTAAAGATTTTCCGTGCAGGAATATGGAAACCCCGCACAAAACCGGGTGGTTTCGAAGGAATAGGTGCAAAAGGACTACCCTGGCTTAAACGTGTACAATCTGAATTGGGAATGTATACAGCCGTGGAAGTTGCTACTGCAAAACATGTTCGCGAAGCTTTGTCACACGACGTTGATATTCTCTGGATAGGAGCACGAACTTCGGCAAATCCATTTGCGGTGCAGGAAATAGCCGATGCGTTGGAAGGAATTGACATTCCTGTGTTGATTAAAAACCCGGTGAATCCCGATTTGGATTTGTGGATTGGAGCTATCGAACGTATTTATAATGCAGGAATTCGCCGCATTGGAGCCATACATCGTGGATTCAGTACTTCCGATAAGAAAATATACCGCAATTTACCACAATGGCATATACCCATCGAATTACACCGTCAGTTGCCTAACCTGCCTCTGATTTGTGATCCAAGTCATATTGGTGGGAAACGGGAATTGATTGCACCGCTTTGTCAGCAAGCCATGGATTTGAATTTTGATGGTTTAATTATTGAATCGCATTGCAACCCCGACAAAGCCTGGAGCGACGCTGCCCAACAGGTTACCCCGGCAGTACTTGATTTTATTCTCAATTCCATTGTTATTCGCGACATGCATCAAAGTACCGAAAGTCTGACTGCCCTGCGTCGTCAAATAGATGAACTGGACGATAGCTTACTTGAGTTACTTGCCAAACGTATGCGTATTTCCAATGAGATCGGGGTTTACAAGAAAGAGCACAATATGCCTATCTTACAGGAGCAACGCTACGACGAAATTCTGAAAAACCGTATTGCACAAGCCGAACAAATGGATATGGACGGTGAGTTTATGAAAAATGTGTTGGTTGCCATTCACGAAGAATCGGTACGTCATCAAATGGAAATTATGAAATAATAAAGTGCTAATAATGAACTAAAAACTCCCGCCAACTATTTCTGATTGACGGGAGTTTTTTAGTTTTAATATGAAATTACTAAAAATCTCTATTTTGCTTCATTCATTCTTTTACCTTCGCGTGGTCCTCTTTGTCCGCGGAAAGTAGAATCGTTAGGACTTTGCATTCTTTTTTGATTCATCTTTTCCTGACGTTGAGCACGCATTGTTTCCAGTTTCATTGCTTTTTCTTTTCCAATAATCTTCTCAAGTTCCGCAACCTGAGCTTTCCGTTCGCTTGCAAATTTTGATTTTTGCTCTGCTTTCAGCTTCTTTACTTCTTCGCGGTATTGATCGTGTTTAGCTTCTTGTTTTTCGAATAAAGCCTGAACCTGAGCTTTCTCATTTTCAGTTAATTCCAATTGTTTAGCCATTCTTTCTGCTCTTTCTTTTGCAGTGATTTGTGGTTTTTTAGCTTGCTGATGGTCATTCATTTGTCCTCTCCGCTGATGTAATTTTTGATTTTCAAAACGTCTTTCATTCTTCTTAGCCTGAAGTTCATCTCTTTTGGTTTCCATTTTCAGGAATTTGTCTTTTCCTATAATCTTTTCCAGTTCAGCATCCTGAGCTTTGCGTTCGCTTTCAAATTTTGTCATTTGTTCTTCCCTGATCTTTATTACTTCCGATTGATGTTGTTCCCTGATTACAGCTTGCTTTTCAAAAAGAGCCTGCACTTTTGATTTTTCGGAATCGGTCAGAACAAATTCTTTAGCCATTTTATCTGCACGGATGGGAGCTGAAACTTGCGGTCCTTTTGCAGGATTAAATTCTCTGTTTTGATTTCTTTTTCCGGCCTGATGTTTTTGTTTTCCATCCCGTCTAGCTTTCATTTTGTCCTGAAGTTCAGCACGTCTGGTTTCAAGTAGCTTGAATTTCTCTTTCCCTATAATTTTTTCCAGTTCTGCATCCTGTGCTTTCCGGTTAGCTTCAAACTGATCTTTTTGCTCTGCTATGACCTTTTTTACTGCTGCCTGATGTTCCAACCGTTTTGCATCCTGCTTTTCGAATAAGGCCTGAACCTTTACTTTCTCAGCATTGGATAATTCCAATACTTTTGCCATTCTTTCAGCTCTTTTTTCTGCTGATAATTGAGATCTTTCATTTTGTCTGAATTCCTTTCTTTCACCCTTTTTCCCCTGAGGAGGATTTTGTTCCTGAGCGATGGTTGCTACGCTAAACATAAAGGCACAAGCCAATACCAACATTGCATACTTTTTCATAATTTTACTTTTTTATATTGTTAATAATTTCAATTGCTAATCTGTATGCTTTGACCAAACAAATTTCAAATGGTTTAATGAAGAAATTTTTCATTTGAAATATTTAACAGTTATGAAATAATATATGCAGATACATAGTATTTTATGACCGATCAATGGGTGCGCCATTCAGAATAAAAAAATTTCGGTACTGAGATTGAATTTGGAGCAAAAAAAAACTCCCATGATACTGAATGATCAATAGGAGTTAATTTTGATTTTCGAAATGCAATTTTTATTGTTTCATTCTTCTGTGAAAAGAATAGATTCAGACTTTATTTATCTCTCATTTTCTGACGACGATCTGCACGCATAGTTTGCCAGGTCTGAAATTTTTCTTTCCCAATAATGCTTTCCAGTTCCGTGTCCTGCGCATCCCGCAAAACCTTGAATTTTTCCCTGAAATCAGGACTCTCTCTGTTTACTTCAGATCTGAATTTGTTGAAGATTGAATCATGTTTTTCATACAGTACCTGAATTTTTGCTTTTTCGACATCAGTCAGACTTAAATCTTTTGCCAGGTTTTCAGCCCGTACCTGAGCAGAAAGCTGTTGTCTTTGACCTTGTCTCATTTCATTCGGTACTGCTTTTTTTTCAGGTGTTGTTTGCTCCTGAGCCATAGCTGTCATGCTAAACATGAAAAGCGAAGCTAAAAATAATTTTGCATACTTTTTCATAATACTTTTTGTGTTTGTTGATATTAATTTTTTTGAACTTGTATGGTTTGACTCTGCAAATGCAAAATGGTTTAATATCAGATGTGAATATTCTGTATTATTAATAAGATCTTTAAATGCCGGGAAATGATTTATTTTGTAGTTACTACCTTTATAAACTTATCAGCCTGTAAAAAGGCATCATTCATTACCTTTTCAACAATTCCCCCAATCTGCGAAGCCATTGCCTGCGAATTTATCATCGATATATATGTTTTCCCATCTTCTTTCTGGTAAACAGAAATCCGGCAGGGCAGCATGCTTGAGTATATTCTTGTATCACTTCCCTTTAAAATTTGCGAAGCAAGTTTCGGGTTGCAAAGTTCTATAACTTTTACCGGTAAAACCTCAATTCCACTCTTATTCAACGTTCCCTGCAAATCATGTGTAACTGATATTTTCCAACCACCATTCAGGATTTCTGTTGAGAGTTTTTCCATTGTTTGCTCAAAGTCATAAATACTTGAATACTCAATGAACATATTTTTCGTTTTCTGTCTTTCAACATCGCTTACACTATGGTTCCTGACAGTACTCTCATCATGATTTTGAGAGGCATCTGACAGTATTTGAACCTGTTTCGTCTTGTTTTGTACGTCTTCTTTTACAACTGGTGGTGTTTGCTCCTGTGCAATTCCCGACAGACTAAATATTAATATAAAGGCCGACACTAATTTTGCATACTTTTTCATGATTCGTTTTATTTGTTGATAATCAATTTTATAGATCTTGTATGGTAATACTTTACTTAAGCATAAAGGAACAAAACAAGTTCTGAGTATTTTTTTTGTAAAGAGATTTAAAGAATAGCACAAATTTAATTTGCAGTTACTACCTGTCTAAACTTTTCAACTTGTGAAAATGCTTCTATCATAACCTCTTCCACAGTACCACCTATTTGCGATGCCAATGCTCCGGTATTTAAAATGGAAATATAAGTTTTTCCATTGTCTTTCTCATAAACTGATATCTTGCATGGTAACATGCTCGAGTAGATTCTTGTATCACTGTTATCTAAAATTTGAGAGGCAAGTGTTGGATTACAAAGTTCAATTACTTTTACCGGGAGTACCTCAATTCCATTTTTACTGAGTGTAGCCTGCAAATCAAGTGTAACAGAGATGTTCCAGCCACCATGAAGAATTGTTTCCGATAGTTTATTAACTGTTTGGTCAAAGTCATAAAGACTTTCATTTTCGATAAATATATTTTCCATTTTTGTTTATTTGTTTTTAATACTGTTGATATACAGTAATCTGGTGAAAATAAAAATTTCACCACCCGTAATTTAATTCTCAATTGTTTTAAAAAAATCCCTGTTTTGAAAATTAGCCCGTTAAGGCTAAATCACAAAGCAGGGATTTTCTTTTTTTACCGTTTAAAGCTTTTCAATAAAAGCTTCGTCAATTATTTTTTCAATAATACTTCCATGATTGCATTTTTGAATGCATCTTTCGGTAAAGCACCCTGTGCCATTTGCGGAGCACCAACCATAGGACAAAATAATATCGATGGTATACTGCGTATTCCGAATGCAGCGGCAAGTTCCTGTTCTTCCTCAGTATTCACTTTGTAAATATAAATCTGGCCATCGTATTCTTTTGCCAAATCTTCCAGGATTGGTGCAATGGTTTTACACGGACCACACCATGAAGCATAAAAGTCTATGATACAAGGTTTGTCACCCAGATATTTCCATTCTGTCGGATTAGCTTCAAAGTTTGATACTTTTGATAAAAATTCAGCTTTTGTTAAATGTATTGTTCCCATTTTTTTTACTTCTTTTGATTGATTAATTTCTTCTGTTTTATTTTCTTTGTTATTTCCGGCACAAGCCGTAAGTGTTAAAGCAAGCAACATACTTGCAAAAAAGATTTTTTTCATGATTTGTTTGTTAGTTGATTATTAATTGTATATATTTTTTATTTATTGATTAGAGTGCGCATCCCCAGATCGATGGTTCGTCTTTTTCTAACTCCTGATCTTCTGTCTGTTCAAGCTCTTCTTCTTTTTCGGGAAATCCCAGTGAAACAAGACTTTCTCCGATTTTTGCACGTGTTACTTCGTCGGTGTGTGAAACCACTATGCGTCCTTCAATTCTGTCCATTTCTGCACCAAATACTCCCTGAAGAGTACCGAGGGTTTTGAGTACCTGGTTGTTGCAAGCCATGCAGTCCGATTTTGAAACTAAAAATGTGCTGTACATAATTTATTGCTTTTTAGGTTCGTATTTTTCGGTTTTTATAATCGCTTTATCTTCTTTGCTGTAATCTGTACTGCAACTGCCACCCGGACATGTGATATTAAATACAGCCTGCAAAGCTAAAATTATACCACCAAACAGGTAAATCGTTTCGCGATTGTAGTAATACGAAATACCTAAAGCTCCCGCCAAAACAATCCGGATAATACGCGCAGCGCCCCAACCCTTAAAATAATTTTTAATTTGTTCCATGTTCTTTCTTTTTAAACATATCTAATAATAAATAACCCATTACAGCACCCCATACAATACTAATATATGGATTTGAGGTAATCGGGCAAGTGCCGCTTGTACAGCCTACAAAATAATAATACGCATAGCCGCCAACACCACCAAGCAGTGCACCGGTTATTTTCAAGATGTTCTTTTTGATAAATTCTTTCATTTTGAATATATTAATTGGAAATTAATAATAATGTATACATAAACATGTGTTCATATGACTGTCAAAAAAATACAGTTTTAAACGCATTGACAAGTGCGTATGCAATCTAAAATTTGTACTATTTGTTTGTTTTTCAGCGAGTAGAAACAATTCTTTCCATCTCTTCTGCAGTTCAAAATTCCTTTTGCACGCATATCGGTGAGGTGATGAGAGAGCAAAGATTGTTCGCATTTTAATTGCTCACCTAATTGTGATACATTCATTTCTTCCTGTTCAGATAAAAGTGAAATAACACACAAACGGGTGCCGTTCGATATTGCTTTTAGGGTATAGGCTGCTTCGTCCATTTTAATTATATCAGGTTTATCGTTCATGGTTTATAATTTTCTGCAAATATATGAACATATATTCATACGTTCCAAACATTTTTAGAATTTTTATGAAAAAAGCATTCAAATCGGCAGGCAGAAAAAAAAACGAATAGATTCCGTCTGTTTTTAACCGCTAATTTTAAAGAATAAAGTATCTTTGTCTGCTAAAATTAAACCGATGAGTCATTCGATTACAAAGATATGTACAGATTTTATTCCGGAACTGAATAAAGCAATAGCTGAACAAGGTGCGGAAAGTATATTTGTACTTACAGATGAAAATACCCGTGAGCTATGCCTGCCTGCTATGTTGCAATCCGAAAAATTAAAAGGAAGTCATGTAATATGCATTCCCAGTGGTGATGAGCATAAGACCGTTGAATCGGCAGTTGCGATCTGGAAGTATTTAAGCGAAAATGGAGCAACCCGCAAATCGTTGATGATCAACGTTGGAGGTGGCATGATAACGGATATCGGCGGATTTACAGCTTCTACTTTTAAGAGGGGACTGCGTTATATCAATGTTTCCACTACTTTACTGGGTGCAGTGGATGCGGCTACAGGAGGAAAAACAGGCATAAATTTCCTGGGGCTAAAAAATGAAATTGGTGTTTTTGCACCGGCCGAAACTGTATTAATCAATATCGATTTCTTCAAAACGCTTGACGAAGCGAATCTTCGGTCGGGGTATGCTGAAATGGTAAAACACGCGCTGATTGAAACACGTGAAGAATGGGAAAGTGTTTTGAAATTTGATCTGGAGAATATTGATTTTGAACAATTAAAAACCTTGCTTGCACGTAGTGTCCGTATAAAAGAACGTATTGTAGAAGAAGATCCTTACGAAGCAAATATCCGGAAAGCCCTGAATTTAGGTCATACTTTTGGTCATGCCTTCGAAAGTTATTCGTATAAAACTGAAAAACCGGCTTTGCATGGTTATGCGGTCATGTGGGGTTTATTATGCGAATTATACTTGTCGCATATCAAACTTAATTTTCCAAAGGAGGAATTGTTACGATTAAAATATCTGATCAAAGAGTATTACGGAACATTTGAGTTTCATTGTCAGCAATACGATATACTTTTTGAATTGATGACACACGACAAAAAGAACGATTCCAAAGAAATAAACTTCACCTTGTTGGCAGATATTGGCGATATTCATATCAATCAGACTGCAACCAAAGAAGAAGTATTTGAATGTTTTGATTTTTTCAGAGAAGGCTGATTAATTTACAATTTAATTATTTACAATTTACAAAATGAAAAAGACATTAATAATAGGAGCAAGCAATAATCCCGATCGATATGCTTACAAAGCAGCTGAACGATTGTTGGAGCACGGACACGAAATAGAATTGTTAGGATTAAAAGCAGTTGAAGTATTTGGTAAAACTGTTGATACAGAACGTAAAATGTACACAGGAATTGATACGGTAACTTTATATGTGGGACCTAAAAATCAACCTGAATATTACGATTATGTATTGTCGTTAAAACCAAATCGTGTGGTTTTTAATCCGGGAACTGAAAACGAAGCGTTTGAAAGTTTACTGACAAAAAATGGTATTGTAGCAGAAGAAGCCTGTACGCTTGTACTGTTGGGAACCGGACAATATTAAACCCCCTAACCCCTGAAGGGGAATAAAAGCTAAGAAAATAGACTTAAAACAAAAAGATGAAGATAGCATTAATAGGATACGGCAAAATGGGGCAAACCATTGAGCGAATAGCATTGGAACGTGGACACGTAATTGTTTCGAAGATTGATATAGATAATCCGGATGATTTTGATTCAGAAGCGTTTAAAAGTGCGGATGTTGCCATCGAATTTACAGCCCCGCATGTGGCGTTGAGTAACTACCGGCGTGCTTTTGCTGCAGGTGTTGCGGTTGTTTCGGGTACCACCGGCTGGACTGAAGCATTGCCCGAATTAAAAAAAGAAATTGAAGTTGGTGGAAAAACCCTGTTTTGGTCATCAAATTTCAGTTTGGGTGTAAATGTTTTTATGGCAGTTAATAAATACCTGGCAGGTATTATGAATCAATTTCCAAACTACAATGTGGAAATGACTGAAGTACATCACACCCAAAAATTGGATGCACCAAGTGGAACAGCCATTACTTTAGCCGAAGAAATTTTAGAAAAACTGGATAGAAAGAGCGTTTGGGTAAAAGAAACTGAAATAAAACCCGAAGAGATGGCAATTAAATCCATCCGTGAAGGACAAGTTCCGGGAATTCATACCATTCGTTACGAATCGGAAGTGGATTCAATAACCATCACTCACGATGCAAAAAGTCGCGTAGGTTTTGCCCTAGGAGCTGTGGTAGCTGCTGAATTTACTGCCGGAAAAAAAGGATATCTGGGAATGGATGATCTGCTGAAATTCTGATCTATGCTCCGAAAGAAATGCGAATTAATTGACCATTATTTGAAATTGAGATAATAAATTATTGAGAAAAAATATGAGTGAAGAAAAAGTATCATCACGTTTTGATAAACCGCTGAAACAATGGATTAAAGCCTGCGTTTGGTGCCTGGTTTACATTTTGTTTATCGTTTGGGTTGGCAATTACTGGTGGTTATTGGGTTTGCCCATAATTATTGATGCATTCATTTCTCATTTTATCCCCTGGACCTGGTGGAAAAGTACAAAAAACAAAACGCTCTTAGGCTTGTTTGGTTGGATCGATGCCATCGTTTTTGCATTGGTAGCAGTGTATTTCATCAATACTTTCTTATTTCAGAATTACCAGATTCCAAGTTCGTCACTGGAAAAAAGTTTATTGGTTGGAGATTTTCTTTTTGTAAGTAAAGCCAGTTACGGGCCGCGTGTGCCGAATACGCCACTCTCGTTTCCGTTGGTTCAGCATACTTTCCCTGTTTTGGACTGCAAATCTTTTATTTTAAATCCTCAATGGGAATATCACCGGTTGAAAGGCTTTGACACAATAGAACGGAATGATATTGTGGTTTTTAACTTCCCTGCCGGTGACACGGTAGCTGTTAAGCAACAAAATCCGGATTATTATTCATTGTGTTACTTTTACGGACGGGATGCGGTAAACAGCAGGAAAGATATTTTTGGAGATATTGTTTATCGTCCGGTCGACCGTCGCGAAAATTATGTGAAACGTTGTGTGGCTATTGCAGGTGATTGGTTTCAAATAAAAGATAATCAGGTATATGTAAATGATAAGAAACAAGAGAAAATTGAAGGAGTTCAGTTTAATTATTATGTACAGACCGATGGTACACGTTTAACCGACGAATTGTTGAATAAATTGAATATCAGTGTAGACGATAGAATGATGTTGAACAATGAGCAAAGTATTGAAGAAATAACAAAACTTGGATTAGATGCAACATTGCCGATCTATCATTTTCCAATGAATGAGAAAGCGTATACTAAAATGCAAAATATATCTGGCGTAAAGAAAGTGAAAATTGAACCTGCTTTTGTCGGAGGTGAAGTTTTTCCGCTTGGAGGACACAAGAATTGGAACAGGGATAATTTTGGACCGATTTATGTTCCAAAGAAAGGTGCCCGTTTGGCATTAAACAAATATAATTTGCCAATTTACGAACGTATCATCCGGGTTTACGAAAATAATAAACTGGAAGTGAAAGATAATGTGATATTTATAAACGACAAACCGGCAACAACCTACAAGTTTAAAATGGATTATTACTGGATGATGGGCGATAATCGTCACAATTCAGCAGATTCGCGTTTCTGGGGATTTGTGCCTGAAGATCATGTAGTTGGACGCCCTGTCGTTGTATGGTTATCGATTGATAAAGATAAAAGTTTGTTTAATGGTAAAATTCGCTGGAACCGTTTTTTCAGGGATGCAGAAAAATAAAAAATAGATTATGAATGCAGAAAAGGAAACAACACGCTTTGATAAACCGCTGAAACAATGGGTGATTTGTTGCGTGTGGTGCTTAGTTTACATTTTATTTATCCTTTGGGTAGGTAATTATTGGTGGCTACTGGGCCTGGCTGTGGTTTTTGATGCATTTATAACACAATTTATACCCTGGACCTGGTGGAAAAAGTCTAAGAATAAATCCGTGCTGACTGTTATGGGTTGGGTGGATGCCATCGTTTTTGCTCTTGTTGCTGTTTATTTTATTAATACTTTTTTATTTCAAAATTATCAGATACCAAGTTCTTCGCTTGAAAAGAGCTTGATGGTAGGTGATTTTTTGTTTGTCAGCAAAGCCAGTTACGGACCGCGGGTACCAAACACACCACTCTCATTTCCATTGGTTCAACATACTTTCCCTGTGTTGAATTGTAAATCGTTTATCGAAAAGCCTCAGTGGGAATACAAACGTTTGAAAGGCTTTGATAATATTGAACGGAATGACATTGTTGTATTTAATTTTCCAACAGGAGATACAGTGGCAACAAAACAGACCAATCCTGATTTTTATACTTTATGTAATTTATATGGCCGCGAAACTGTTTTGACACAAAAAGATGTGTTTGGTGACATTGTGTACCGTCCGGTCGATCGGCGTGAGAATTTCGTGAAACGTTGCGTGGCAATTGCAGGTGACTGGCTTCAAATAAAAGATAACCAGGTATATGTGAATAATAATAAGCAAGATAAAATTCCGGGTATTCAGTATAATTATTTTATTCAAACGGATGGAACGCGTTTGACTGAAGATTTGTTATCTAAATTGGGAATTAGTGTGGATGACAGGGCTATCGTAGATAATGAGGGAAGTTTGGAAGTTATCGGACAATTGGGGCTTAGTGAAGCGTTACCAATCTATCATTTCCCTTTGAATGAAGAAATTTATAACAGATTAGCGAAAATATCCGGGGTCACTCAAATGAAAATTGAACCGGCGAATTGTATCTTACAGGCTGTTCAGACTTCCGGAGGATTCAATCTAATGAAATTTGGACCAGGGAATAGTGAAGTGTTTCCATTGGGTGGTCGTAAGGGTTGGACCCGTGATAACTACGGACCCATATGGATGCCAAAAAAAGGAGCTCGTCTGGCATTAAATGCCTTCAATTTACCAATTTACGAACGCATTATCCGGGTTTACGAACACAATAAACTGGAAGTGAAAGATAATGTGATATTTATAAACGACAAACCGGCTACCAGCTACCAATTCAAGATGGATTACTACTGGATGATGGGCGATAACCGTCACAATTCAGCCGATTCACGATTCTGGGGATTTGTACCCGAAGATCATGTCGTGGGTCGCCCGGTATTGGTTTGGTTGTCGCTGGATAAAGATAAAGGATGGTTTAGCGGTAAAATCCGTTGGAACAGATTTTTTAAAAATGCAGAAAGATAGTATTTAGTGGGTAGTTTATAGTAAGTAACAGGTAGTAGAAAAATGTCAGAAATCTGTTTATCAACAGCATATTTAGCTCCGGTAGAATATTATTCAGCTATGGTGAAAGCCGAAACTGTATTTTTGGAATATTGTGAATTTTACGAGAAGCAGTCGTACCGTAACCGTTGCAGTATTGCAGCAGCGAATGGTAAAATGACTTTAAGCATTCCTGTTGAAAAAGAGGGCGGAAGTAAAACATTGACGCGCGATGTGCGGATTTCGGAACATAACGGTTGGCAGTTGCAACATTGGCGTTCGATAGAGTCAGCTTACAATTCAGCTCCGTTTTTTGAGTTTTACAAAGATGATTTATTGCCTTTCTATGAAAAGAAATGGGATTTCTTATGGGATTTTAATCAGGAGATTCAGGCGAAAATATTGGAATTGATTGATTTACATCCTATAATAAGGAAGACCGACATATATAAAACAAAGTTGGATGAAACTATTTCGGATTTACGGCATTGCATTCATCCGAAGAAAGAAAATTCGATTCAATTAAGTAAACCCTATTATCAGGTTTTCGAACAACGATCCGGTTTTATTCCGGATTTGAGCATTCTTGATTTGCTGTTTAATATGGGTAATGAGTCGATTTTCATTTTACAATAAAAAGAATATTAAGAAATTTATAATACATAACATTATGGAACAAATTGATTGGAGTAATCTGGCTTTCGGTTACATGAAAACCGATTACAATATCCGCTGTACTTATAGCAACGGAGCCTGGGGCGAATTAGAAACAAGCACCAGCGAACACCTGACGCTGCATATGGCGGCCACTTGCCTGCATTACGGACAAGAAGCATTTGAAGGTCTGAAAGCATTCAGAGGACAGGATGGAAAAATCCGTATTTTCCGTCTTGACGAAAACGCGAAACGCATGCAATCGTCCTGCGACGGTATCATGATGGCCAAATTACCGCTCGATAAGTTTGAGGAAGCTGTGTTGAAAGCAGTGAAAATAAATGAGCGCTTTGTGCCGCCTTACGAATCGGGTGCTTCGTTATATATTCGTCCTTTCCTTTTTGGAACAAGTGCCCAGGTTGGTGTAAATCCTGCCACAGAGTACATGTTTATTATATTTGTGACGCCGGTAGGCCCCTATTTCAAAGGTGGATTTCAAACTACACCTTTTGTAATTATGCGCCAGTACGATCGTTCAGCTCCACTTGGAACGGGTACGATTAAAGTCGGGGGGAATTATGCTGCCAGTATGGTTGCCGGTCAAAAAGCACACGAAATGGGATATTCTGCCGTATTCTATCTTGACGCCAGAGAGAAAAAATATATAGATGAATGTGGTGCAGCTAACTTCTTTGGAATTAAGGATAATACCTACGTTACTCCAAAATCAACATCAATTCTGCCTTCAATAACCAACAAAAGTCTGATGGTACTAGCCGAAGAAATGGGAATGAAAGTGGAGCGCCGACAGGTTCCTGTAGAAGAATTAAGCACATTCGAGGAAGCCGGTGCCTGTGGAACTGCTGCTGTTATCAGCCCGATTCAACGCATAGATGATCTTGACGAAAATATTTCCTATATATTTTCACATGATGGCAAACCGGGCGTTATTTGTGAAAAGCTATACAAAAAACTGCGAGCCATTCAATATGGTGACGAACCGGATAATTATGGTTGGATAACGACAGTGGAATAACGAATGCCGTGAGTTTTGCTATTTCAATGAAAATTAGTCTGAAAATTCTTTCTTATTGATATCTGTATGGCAACGAAAAAGATGGAACCCAAAAATGTATTTTTACAGATGCATCCGTTAACCCGGTTAATCATTAGTATCGGGTTAGGAATTCTGCCATTTTTCTTTTCTAATAATGGTGAAATAAGTCTGTTACTTCGTTCTATGGTTTCGTGGATTGTGTTTACATTGACATTCCTTTTTTGCAGTTGGATTGTAATTATTCAGCGTACAGTACCACAAATTCGCAAAAAGGCGACTGAAGATGATGGAAGTGTCGTCTTTGTCTTTTTAATGGTTTTAATTTCCTCTTTTGCAGGAATGTTTACTACTTTACTTATCATAATATCGAAAGATTCTGCGATCAGAGAAAGTGTATTATTTTTGCCTTCATGCATTTTAGGAATGATTCTTTCGTGGTTAATGGTTCATACTATCTTTGTGTTTCATTATGCGCATGAATATTACGATTCGAAAGATAAATACGGAAATAAATATGTGGGAGGCTTGATTTTTCCTGAAGAAGACGAGCCTGATTACCTTGATTTTGCCTATTATTCTTTTGGATTGGGATGTACTTTTCAGGTTGCTGATGTAAATATTGTTTCCCGGAAAATCAGACGTATTACCATGTTTCATGGTTTACTTGCCTTTGTACTGAATACTTTTGTTATTGCACTGACAATTAACTTAATAGCCGGGCTCACTTAGGGAACTTTCTGTTCAGAAATTAATGTATAATGAAAATTCTGATTATTCTGATATTAGATCCTTTGTTCAAATTAATATTTCAATTTTATAAAAATCTTCTCAATGATATCTAAATCCGATGTAATTCCTATAGGACAAATCAATAAACCACATGGCGTAAGTGGAGAGATGTCATTTTCATTTACTTCCGATATTTTCGACCGGGAAGAAGTGCCTTATTTTATTTTTGAAATGCAGGGCATTCTGGTACCCTTTTTCCTGGATGAATACCGGTTTAAAGGCAGTGCTACAGGATTAATGAAATTAGACGGAATAACTACCGAAGAACAGGCGCGGGCGTTTTTTGGGCTGACAATTTATCTGCCAAAATCCTTTTTGGAAAAAGTGGAGGACGACGAGATAGAACTGGATTATTTTGCCGGATTTAGTTTAATCGACGTGGAGAAAGGGCTCATCGGCATCATCTCTGAAGTGGATAAAACGACTGATAATGTGCTTTTTGTTATCCCAAAACCGAATGATGAGTTGTTGATTCCGGCAGGTGAGGAGTACATTCAGGAAATTGACCACGATAAGAAGATTATCTATGTCAAACTCCCGGAAGGATTATTGGATTTGTAGAGATCAACCTCCAAATAGTTTAAAGTGACTTAACTGTTGTAAGTGCAGATTTTATAAGTATTTCTTTGAATGTAAAACGTCTTATTAAAATAGAAGAATTATGTTTGATGACGATGAAAATGATTTTGACAGAATAAAAAAGCTGCCGATTTTCAGGAAGGGCACTGAAATTATTGAAGTAGTTAATGAAATTGCCTCGCTGATTCCTGAAGAAGATGAACATCTCGGTTATTTTAAGCAATTTATGATCGAAGATGCCTACATGCTCAATGCAAAACTTACTGCTGCCGAGGGCGGTGATTTGTATGATATCCGCATGGAGAATGCCGCTATCATTCGCAAGTCGGCACAAAGTTTAATGTTGCACAATCATTCACTGGAGATGTTTGGTTTCGAACATGTGGAGTATTATTCCATCGTACGAAATCTGATTGAAGAATATCGATTGCTGTTTATCGATTGGATTGCAGGATTTGATAAATCGAACTATATTATTGACCGTTGGGGCCTTTTCAATCCACCCGGTGTCGGACCGTTTGATTATGACCCGGATGAAGATATCCCAAGGTTTGATATTTCGGATGATGATTTCTAATGGTGGTTCTATAAAATGGACTATACTAAAGGAATCAATACTCTCAGCTGTAATTCTCTGATTTAAGCCATTTTATATACAATTTCCTTGACCCATTGAGCCCATTGTGTCTGGGTTTTTGATTTGTCGAAGGTTTCCCAGGGAATAGGTTTTCCTATCCGTATGGTAAAATGTTTCCCTCTCTGTTTAAACATCTCATCGGCCAGATACATCATTTCCGCGTTGAATTTAATTCCCAGAAACTTACGGACATTAGCGAGATTGTAGAAGAAATTAGAATTTCTACCTTCGAAATATATGGGCACTACATCGCGATGAAAATTCACAGCCTTGTTGATGAAATTTTTCTTCCACTCCAAATCTGCAATTTTACCATTAACTTTTCGGGAACAGATTCCGGCAGGATAAGTAATCAGATGATTGTCTGAATTATACAACTCCTGCATCATGAGAGCGTGTTCTTTTCCCTGCGTACCCGTTTTGTTTACCGGAATAAACATATCATGCAGGGGTTTCAGGTTCATTAATAGATCGTTTGAAAAGAAACGGACCTTTCCATCATATTCTTTACCAAGTAAATAACCTGTTGATATGCCATCGAGACCTCCAAGTGGGTGATTGCTGGCGAAGATATATTTTCCACCTTTGGGCGGTAAATTTTCTCTTCCTTCGATGTCAATGGTAACCTCCAGAAATTTAAGCCCTGCTTCAATGAAATCAATATTCTTCAGGTCCTTGTTTTCATTTAAAAAGTTATTAATCTCTTTCTCGTGAACAATACGTTTCAGATAATTTACAATAAAACCCGGGACATAGGTTTTCGGCGCTTTAGCTTTTAGCACTTTGGCAATATCAATGGAAATTATTTCTTTTTTGTTCATGAGATCTGTCTTTTTTATCGAATGGGTGCAAATGTACGAAAAATGTGGAAATCTAAAAAAGAAAGATATAAGTAAGTAAGAAATTAATTATTAATAATGAACAAATAATATTTGCCGGAGCGCTGATATAGTCTTCTTTAGATTAACAAATAGATCATTAAATTTCTTCGATAAGTTATATTGAAGTCTTTATACTTTTTAAAAAACATATTGTCAGATTTGGGAATATTTCCCCACTTGTGTGAATTTTAAACTCAATTTAATTAATGGAATTTTTATTGATTGAATTTGAGATTTATATGTTTTTTTGTGCAGGGTAATGGCTGTTTATAAACTGTTCATAAACTGTTTGTAAAGACTATTTTTAACGTTATAAATTGTTGATAATTTTTTTGTGGGGAATAGTGGGGAATATGAAAATAATTCTCTACTTTTACCGGTGCAAAATGAACCCGAATTATTATGTCAACATTTATAGGTAAATACGAAGCAAAAGCCGATGTGAAGGGACGAATCTTTATTCCTTCTGCCTATCGTAAATTGTTGCCCGACGGTGAAAGAGAGCGTGTTGTGTTACGGAAGGATGCTGAGAACGACTGTATGATATTGTTTCCGGAGCATATTTGGAATGAAAAAGTAGGAGAATTCAAATCAAAACTGGATGAATGGAATCCGGTAGATCAGCTTTTATTGATGCAATTTGTATCGGATGCAGAATGGCTGGATATAGATTCACAGGGTCGGATATTGATTTCGAAGAAGAATTTACATTCTATTGGCGTTGAAAACTCGGAAATTTTGTTTGTCGGCATGATCGACAGGTTTGCAGTATGGAGTAAAACGAGGTACGAACAGGCAAAATTGTCTCCGGCCGATTTTGCGGTTTTGTTGAAAGAACGAATGATGAAGCCCAACTCATCCCGCACGCCGGAAGGGGAATAAGGAAATCCCGATCCCAAAGGGAGAAAGAAATACTGTATTGATTTTTATATCGATTCTTATGAGTAAACAAAAAAACAAAGCACCCAAAAATAACCTCAATTCCCTTTCCGGGGAAGAGGGAACGTTGGATGTTGCTTATCATATCCCTGCATTGCTTAACGAAACCATTGAAGGTTTGAATATCAAGCCTGACGGTATTTATGTAGATGTTACCTTTGGTGGTGGGGGTCACTCCAGGGAGATTTTGGCACGTTTAGGTAAAAATGCTAAACTGATAGGTTTTGATCAGGACGAAGATGCAATAAAAAATGCATTGGATGATCCACGTTTTATTTTTGTCCGCAGTAATTTTCAATACCTGAAAAATTTTCTTCGCTATCATAATATAGAGAAAGTGGATGGCATTTTAGCCGATTTAGGTGTTTCTTCCCATCATTTCGATGAAGCAGACCGTGGTTTCTCATTCCGGTTTGACGGTGCCTTGGATATGCGCATGAATACAAAATCACCCCTTACCGCTGCTGTAGTGCTCAATACATATTCTGAAGAACAATTGGCAAATGTATTCTATTTGTACGGTGAGCTACACACTTCACGCCGGATTGCAAAAACCATAGTTGATGCCAGAACCAAAACACCTATAAACAGGATTTTCCCCTTTATCGAGTTGCTGAAACCATTTTTTGGAAGGGAAAAAGAAAAAAAGGATATGGCGCGCGTATTTCAGGCTTTGCGCATCGAAGTAAATAAAGAAATGGAAGTGTTGAAATCCCTGTTGGATCAAAGCCTGGAGGTATTAAATCCAGAAGGTCGACTGGTGGTACTGACTTATCATTCACTTGAGGATCGTCTGGTGAAGAACTTTTTCAGGAGTGGAAATTTTGAAGGAAAACTGGAGAAAGATTTTTATGGAAATGTACTGTCGCCATTGAAAGCCATAAATAATAAAGTGATTGTTGCCGATGAAGCAGAAATTGCCCGCAACCCGCGTGCACGAAGTGCCAAATTGAGAGTCGCCGAAAAAAAGTCTTGATTGGTTAATTGTTAATTAGTTGATTTGTTAATTGGTTGATTGGATAATTAGTTAATTGGTTGTTAGGTAGATGAGTTGACAGAGTTGAATGAGCAGAGGAAAAGTTTTTCCAATTGTAAATTGTAAATTATAAAATTGTAAATTTAATCATGTCCTGGTTTAAAAAAATAACAGAAGCTATAAAAGGCAGTGAGGATTTCTCGGATATGAAGTCGAGTACGATCCGTGACATCCTGAATGGTGAGATTCTGTCGAAGAATTTTTTAATAAAACAATATGGTTTGTTTATAATGATTTCATTATTAGCCTTTATGTATGTTGGTAACCGCTATGCATGCGAAACGCAAATGGCAAAAGAAATTGAATTGAAGAAGAAAATACAGGATTTAAAATATGAATCGCTTACCATTTCATCGGAATTGATGAAAATCAGCAGACAGTCGAGTGTATTAAGTATGGTGAAAGCAAGCGGACTAAATCTGGTCGAGACGTCTACACCTCCTATCGTAATTGAAGATAGTATAGCTGAAAATTAGATGGCAGACAAACGTAAAAGTATAGTACTACGGTTTGGCATAATATATACAATAATATGCCTGCTATTTGTGTATGTAATATACAATATAGTGATTATCCAGTTTGTCGAGCGAGACAATTGGTTGGCCCTGGCATCACATTCAAAAAAAACTGACATTGTTGTAAAGCCTGACAGGGGGAATATTTATGCTTGCGATGGCCGGTTAATGGCGAGTTCCATTCCCACTTATTATATTTATATGGATATGCGGGTGCCTGCCTTACACGAAAAAGATGGAAAGCTTTTTAAAGATAATATTGACTCCCTGTCCATTTATTTATCGAGTTTTTTTCACGATAAGTCGGCTTATGCTTATAAAACCGCTTTAAGGAATGCATATAAAAAAGGTGTTGGGGAATTTCAGATTTTTCCGGAAAGAATTTCATACGCTCAGCTCAAACAATTGCGCAAACTACCGCTGTTCCGAAAGGGTCGAAATAAAAGTGGTCTGATCACTAAAGAACTTTTCCGGCGGGAAAAACCATTCGGATCGTTGGCTTCGCGGACTATTGGCGATATTTATGCCGATGAGTCGATGGGAGGTAAGAACGGGATTGAGCTTAGGTTCAATTCGTATCTATTAGGTACACCGGGTGTTTCGATACGTCAAAAAGTAGCCAATACCTATATGGAAACTGTTCAGGTAGAACCCATAGATGGTATGGATATTACAACTACTATTGACATTGATTTACAGGATATTGCCGAAAGTGTTTTATTGGATAGTTTACGCTCCTTTGATGCAGGCTCGGGTTATGTTATACTTATGGAAGTTCATTCCGGTGAGGTTAAGGCCATAGTCAACATGCAGCAGAACGCCGATAAAACATATTCGGAAAATAAAAATGGTGCTGTCTCTGATATGGTTGAGCCAGGTTCTACTTTCAAAGTAGCATCATTGATGGTAGCATTGGATGATGGGAAAGTGAAAATTGGAGATTCTATTCAAACAGGGAACGGGAAATTTCGTTTTGCCAATCAGGAAATGACTGACTGGAACGCCAGTAAAGGTGGTTTTGGAAGAATTTCGATAGCAGAAGCCATACATGTTTCTTCCAATATTGGAATTTCCAGAATGATAGTCAATGCTTATGGTGATAATCCGTCGGCATTTGTCGATAAATTGTACGAAATGAAGTTGAATGAACCATTGGATCTCGAAATTCCGGGATCAGCAGCACCCAATATAAGACATCCTAAAGACAAGGCAAAATATTGGTCAAGCACTACGCTTCCCTGGATGTCGATTGGTTACGAAACTCAGATTCCACCAATTTATACGCTGGCATTTTACAACGCCATTGCTAATAATGGAAAGTATATTCGTCCGTTTTTTGTGAAATCGATCAGTAAAAATGGACTTGTAGTGAAAACGTTTGAAACAGAAACGATTAAAGAATCTATTTGTAAACCAACTACCCTGAATGACATTCATGAAGTTTTATTGGGTGTGCTCGAAGGTAAAATGGGGACAGCAAAAAATGTTCATTCGAATTATGTCCGTATTGCCGGGAAAACAGGAACTGCTCAGATATCCAAAGGGGCTTTGGGTTACAAATCGGGTGGAAAAACACATCAGGTTTCATTTTGTGGCTATTTCCCGGCTGATAATCCTCAATATACCTGCATTGTTGTGATTCGCGAACCGAGAATCGGTTATCCCTCGGGAGGAAAAATGGCGGGTTCCGTGTTTAAGGATGTAGCTGAAAAAACGATGGCAATTAAATCGAACAGAAAGGCAAGCAGTTTAGATATAGACACCATTAGTAAAAATCCTTCCAAACCCTTTACCAAGTTTGGATATTATAAGGCCCTGCACACAGTTATGACTGAGTTGCAATTGCCACTGGAAGCAAAAACTGACGAATGGGTCAAAACCCTTTCGGATGATAACCATACAAAAACAGAGCCCTTGCCGGTTTTTAATAATGTGGTTCCAGATATGGAGGGCATGGGAGCCAAAGATGCAGTATATTTACTCGAAAGAATGGGACTTTATGTTCAGGTTCAGGGGCGTGGGAAACTTATTACTCAAAGCCTGAAACCGGGAACATTTGCCAAAAAGGGTAGTGTGATCAGATTAAATTTTGAATAAATCGATGGATTGTAAACTATAAATTTACGGATATGATTTTAGATAAACTATTGCAAGGTGTTGTCCTTCAAAAAACGATAGGTAATACCGGGATTGATATTACAAACATACAATTCGATTCACGGTTGGTGGATTCGGGTGCTGTTTTTGTTGCCACAAAGGGAACCGCTTCCGATGGGCACCAATATATTCCGCTGGCTATAGAAAAAGGAGCAACTGCGGTAGTCTGCGAAGAAATTCCTGCCGATATAAACCCAACTGTTGCTTACATTAAAGTTGAAAACAGTTCGGATGCACTTGGAAAGATGGCTTCTGCCTGGTATGGTTTTCCTTCTTCAAAACTCATTCTGATCGGAATCACCGGAACGAATGGTAAAACCACCATAGCTACTTTATTATATCAGCTTTTTCGCGCGTTGGGACATAAATCAGGATTACTTTCCACGGTTTGTAATTATGTGGATGATCTTGCCGTAGAAGCCACACATACAACCCCGGACGCGTTGGCATTGAACGGATTATTGTCTCAGATGGTGGATGCAGGATGTGATTATGCTTTTATGGAAGTCAGTTCACACGCTGTGGATCAACGACGCATAGCCGGGTTGGAATTCAATGGTGGAGTTTTCACGAATATTACCCGCGATCATATCGATTATCACCTTTCTTTCGAAAATTATTTAAACGCTAAAAAGCGATTTTTCGATGAATTATCTGCCGAAAGTTTTGCGCTTACGAATCTGGACGATAAGAACGGATTGGTAATGCTCCAAAACTCAAAAGCAAAAAAATATACCTATTCACTTCGCGCGATGGCCGACTTCAAAACGCGCATTCTGGAGCATAGTTTTGAGGGGATGTTGCTGGATATGAACGACAGGGAAGTGAATGTTCCGTTTATCGGTCGTTTCAATGCCAGTAATTTATCGGCAGTATTTGGAACGGCTGTGTTGCTCGGTCAGGAGGAATTGGAAGTGCTACGCATAATCAGTTCCCTGCATTCGGTATCCGGTAGGTTCGAAACATTACATGCACCGGCAGGATATACAGCCATAGTGGATTATGCACATACGCCGGACGCGCTGAACAATGTTATAAGTACGATTAATCAGATTTTACAGGGCAATGGTCGGTTGATCTCTGTGGTTGGTTGCGGTGGAAACCGTGACAAAGGAAAACGACCCATGATGGCTCGTGAGGCTGTGAATGGCAGTTGGAAAGCCATTCTGACTTCGGATAATCCACGTTTCGAAGAGCCTCTGGATATTTTAAACGATATGTTGGCCGGACTGGATATGGTTGAAAAGGCTAAAAGCCTGACCATTGTCGATCGCCGGGAGGCTATAAGAACAGCCTGTGCCCTCGCTCAGGCGGGTGATGTGGTTCTTGTTGCCGGTAAAGGACACGAAGATTATCAAATTGTTCAGGGTGTGAAACATCATTTTGATGATAAAGAAGTTGTTAGGGAATGCTTTTGATTGGTTAATTGGTTAATTCGTTGATTGGTTTTGGGTTTGAAAAGTTTGAGGTTTGAAGGGATTGAAAAGTTTCGAGTTCTGAGTTTTGAGTTCACTGGTCTTTTGTCTTGGATCTTTGCTCTTGGTTCTTATTTGTAAATAAATAAATTGTAAATAAAAAATATATGCTATACCATTTATTCCATTATTTAGATCAGATTTTTGATATTCCCGGGGGTGGATTGTTTAATTTTATTTCATTCCGAACGGGTTTGGCTTTTATTCTGGCACTTATCCTTTCCACTGCGTATGGTAAGCGAATTATTGATTACCTGCAAAAAAAACAAATTGGTGAAACCATTCGTGATCTTGGTCTGGAAGGTCAAATGAGTAAAAAGGGTACACCTACTATGGGTGGTGTTATCATTATTATAGCCATTTTGATTCCAACACTTCTATTGGCCAATTTGACAAATATTTATGTGTTGTTGATGATCATCACCACTGTCTGGATGGGATTAATCGGTTTTTTGGACGACTATATAAAAGTTTTCCTCAAAAATAAGGAAGGTTTGAAGGGCCGGTTTAAAATTGTCGGACAAGTAGGTCTGGGACTGATTGTTGGTTTAACCATGTATTTGAGCCCCGATGTGGTTATCCGTGAAAATAAGGAGGTTAAAGTCGAATCGCGTGTAGAAGATGTGTTGTATTCAAAACATGAGTTGAAATCCACTAAAACGACGATTCCCTTTATGAAAAACAATAATTTCAATTATGCTGATGCTTTTAAATCCGCAGGTGAGAAGGCGCAGGATTATGGTTGGATCTTATTTGTTTTGGTGACAATATTTATTGTAACTGCAGTATCAAATGGTGCTAATCTCACCGATGGACTGGATGGACTGGCAACAGGATCTTCGGCGATTATGGGAGTCACCTTGGGGATTTTGGCCTACGTGTCGGGAAATATAAACTATGCCGGCTACCTGAATCTCATGTATCTACCGGGAACCGGTGAATTATTGGTCTTTGCCGGTGCCTTTATTGGTGCTACCATTGGTTTTTTGTGGTACAATTCGTATCCTGCACAAGTATTTATGGGCGATACCGGCAGCCTTACCCTGGGTGGAATTATTGCCGTTTTTGCCATACTTACCCGTAAAGAATTGTTGATTCCAATTTTGTGTGGTGTGTTTCTGGTAGAAAATTTATCGGTAGTTCTTCAGGTTGGATATTTTAAATATTCGAAAAGACGGTATGGTGTAGGTAAGCGTATGTTTAAAATGGCACCCTTGCATCATCATTATCAAAAACAGGGAAATGCAGGCATTCAGGCGTTTTTCCAGCGTCCTTTACAAGCTATGCCAGAGTCGAAAATTGTGATTCGTTTTTGGATTGTAGGTATTATTTTAGCAGCAGTAACGATTATTACATTGAAGATTAGATAAAAGACCCTAGCCCCTAGAGGGGGATAAAAAACTGTTTCAGATCCGTTAGCTGACGGAATGAAATATATTTTACAACTGATATTTTAGAATTTGAATATGAATAATATAGAAAATACAGGTGAAGATACTAACTTCAACTCCCCTTTAGGGGTTGGGGGTTCTAAGCGAATCGTCGTTTTAGGCGGAGGCGAAAGTGGCGCCGGTGCAGCCGTTTTGGCAAAAAAACAAGGTTTTGATGTTTTTGTTTCCGATTTGTCGGAGATAAGAGCCGAATATAAAGACCTGTTGGATAAGTATGAAATAAGTTGGGAAGAAAAACAGCATTCTGAATTACTGATATTAAATGCTGATGAAGTGATTAAAAGTCCGGGTATTCCTGATAAATCACCTTTGATCAAAAAGTTGCATGCGAACGGAACACCGGTGATTTCTGAAATTGAATTTGCAGGACGTTATACCAAAGCAAAAATGATTTGCATTACCGGTAGCAACGGTAAAACCACCACCACCATGTTGGTGTATCATATTTTAAAAAGTGCCGGACTCAATGTCGGTTTAGCAGGAAATGTCGGAAAAAGCCTTGCCTTGCAGGTAGCCACCGAATCCTACGATTATTACGTAGTGGAACTGAGTAGTTTTCAGCTCGATGGCATGACAGAATTTAAAGCAGATATCGCCATTCTGTTAAATATCACGCCCGATCATTTGGACCGTTACGATTATAATTTTCAGAATTATATAGATTCTAAATTCCGCATCACACAGAATCAAACCCCTGATGATGCTTTAATATTCTGGGAAAATGACCCGGTCATCAAAGCGGAACTGGCAAAGCGGAAAATCGAATCGGCAATGTATCCTTTTGCTATTGAGCGGAATGAAAAAACAAAAGCATTTATTGAACAAGATGAATTGATAATAAACACCCTTAAATTTTTATTTACTATGCCAACAACAGATTTAGCTTTGCAGGGTATGCACAATACCTACAATTCCATGGCTGCAGGACTGGCAGCCTCCATAGTAGATGTCCGAAAAGAAAGCATCCGGCAATCGCTACAGGACTTTCAGGGTGTTGAACATCGGCTGGAATATGTTGCAACCATTCGTAATGTGCGTTTTATCAACGATTCCAAAGCTACCAATGTCAACTCCTGCTGGTACGCGCTTCAAAGTATGAAAACTCCCGTTATCCTTATCCTTGGTGGAACTGATAAAGGGAATGATTATTCCGAAATTGAAGCGTTGGTCAGGGAAAAGGTAAAAGGATTAATCTTTTTGGGAGTGGACAATAAAGCGCTGCATAGTTTTTTTGATGGCATAATTGAGAATATTGTCGATGTGCAGTCGATGGAAGATGCCGTGAATGCAGCCTATAAAATGTCTGTCGATGGTGATTCCGTTTTACTTTCACCATGTTGCGCCAGTTTCGATTTGTTTAAAAGCTACGAAGACCGGGGAAAACAGTTCAAGAATTGTGTGAGAAACCTGTAGATAGTCGGTAGTAAAAGAATGGAAGAATTTGAAAATTTGAGAATTTGAAAATGAAAGAATGGACTGATTTGAAAATTTGAGAATTTGAAAATGAAAAAATGGAAGAATGGAAGAAAGAAGGAATGAAAGAATACCTCTAAATTTTTAACCTCAAACCCTTCAATCAGAACTCAGAACTCAGAACTCGGAACTTCAAACTTTTCAAACCTCAAACCTTTCAAACCAGTAACGCGGAACACGAAACACGAAACACGAAACGCAGAATGCAAAACACGGAACGCTAAACGCGGAATGTCAAATTTTCGAACTTAGAATTATGGAAACCCTGCTGAAAAAATACTTAAAAGGCGATACAACCCTCTGGATTGTGTTTATTATGCTATGCATTCTTTCGGCTATCGAAATGTACAGCGCATCGAGTACCCTGGCATACAAAGCGGCCAGTCATACTGCGCCCATGATTCGTCACGTCGAGTTTTTGGCCGGTGGGATAATTATTGTTTTTCTGATACACCTTGTTCCATTTAAAATCATTCGTATTCTATCGTATTTCGGCTTGTTACTGTCATTCTTTTTATTGATATATGTACTCTTTAAAGGAAAAAGCGAGAATGAAGCCAGCCGTTGGTTAGTTATTTTCGGCATACAGTTTCAACCTTCCGAGTTAGCTAAATTATCTGTTATTATCGTGGCGGCCGATCTGATTTCACGGATAAAAGATACGGCAAGCAATGAGTGGATGTATTTCCGCAATACGGTCATCATGTTATCCGTAATTAGCGGACTTATCTTACTCGAAAATTTTTCCACTGCGCTGATTCTTTTTGCTGTAGTATTTTTTATGATGTTTATCGGGCGTATTTCCCTGAAGTATTTGGGAGCTTTGGCAGGCATCCTGTTGATAGTTGGTTCACTTGGATATTTTGCTATTAAAGTTATACCAAAGGATTCAATGCCTGCTGCATTCGATCGTGGCTATACCTGGGTGGGCCGGATTGAAAGGAAATTTGTGGGTGATAAAGATGCAACTGTAACCAAGTATGTAATCAACGACCAAAACCGGCAGGAGCAACACGGTCGGATTGCTATGGCCCGTGGTGGTGTATTTGGTGTTTTTCCGGGAAACAGTATCGAGCGTGATTACCTTCCACAGGCATATTCCGATTTTATATATGCCATAATCGTTGAAGAAATGGGATTGATCGGAGGAATCTTTGTCATGCTGCTTTATCTGATTTTACTGTTCAGGGCGGGAAAGATAGCCACGAAATGTTCTACGGTTTTCCCGGCATTGTTGGTTATCGGTCTTTCTTTAATGATAGTCATACAAGCCCTGGTGAGCATGGTTGTTTCAAGCGGTTCGGGCCCGGTAACAGGGCAGCCGCTGCCATTGATAAGCAGGGGTGGAACTTCGATACTGATAACCAGTTTATACTTTGGTATTATCCTCGGCATCACCCGTCAGATCAAAAACGAAAATGTTCCCTTAGATGAAGATGTGGAAATACCTGAGGATGGAATTCCGGTGGTGGAATTGGACGATTTATAAATACCACCTGTATATATTCGTATAAAGCGGTTTGAATTAAATGATTAATCGATTTATATATAGTAAAATATGTGATTTTTAAGATGTTTAATTTGCGTAATTTTGCGTTCAGTATATTATTGAAAATATAACTATGAAACACAAATTCATTATCAGTGGAGGTGGGACCGGTGGACATATTTTTCCTGCTATCAGCATTGCCAATGCCATCAAAAAACAAATGCCCGATGCTGACATCCTTTTTGTAGGAGCACTTGGTCGTATGGAGATGGAACGAGTACCTGCTGCAGGTTATTCAATCGAGGGCTTACCTGTGAGTGGTTTCAACCGAAAGCATTTGCTGCGCAATATTAAAGTGCTGTGGAATTTATCGCGAAGTATTGTGAAAGCGCGCACGATTATTAAAAATTTTAAACCCGATGTGGCCATAGGTGTCGGTGGATATGCCAGTGCTCCCACACTGCGTGCAGCGTCCGGATTTGGTGTGCCAACGCTGATTCAAGAGCAAAATTCGTATGCTGGTGTTACCAATAAGTTATTGGCTAAGAAAGCATCCCGTATTTGTGTCGCTTACGAAGGCATGGAGAAATTCTTTCCAAAAGAAAAAATTGTATTGACCGGGAATCCTGTCCGCCAGGATTTGTTTTCTATCGCTCCTAAAACTGCAAAAGCCTATCAATTTTTCGGATTCGATCCGGCTAAGAAGACCCTGTTGGTAGTGGGTGGAAGTTTAGGTGCCCGTACCATTAATCAAAGTATGATTGCCGGCCTGGATTTATTGTCGAAAGCCGGTATCCAGGTGATCTGGCAAACAGGTAAATTTTATTTTGAATTAGCCATTAAAGCTGCTACCCCATTTGCTTCCCCTGATTTGTTGGTTGTCGATTTTGTTTCGCGCATGGATTTGGCTTATTCCATTGCCGATTTGGTTATTTCACGTGCAGGAGCAAGTTCTATTTCGGAATTATGTTTGCTTGCCAAACCGGTAATTTTAGTACCTTCGCCAAATGTTGCCGAAGATCATCAAACTCAAAATGCTTTGGCACTGGTTCACAAAGAAGCTGCAGTCATGATTAAAGATGTAGATGCTGAGAAACAATTGGTAGTAAGTGCATTGGAACTGATTGCTGATGATGTTGCATTAAATGCGTTGAGTAAAAATATACTTGAAATGGCTCAAAAGGATTCTGCTGACCGGATAGTAAAAGAAATTATGAAATTAATTAAATAATTCCAATGTGAAATTGGAAACTGGTCATAGAAAAAATTGAAATCATGAATAAGTTTAACAACTATTATTTTTTGGGAATTGGCGGCATTGGAATGAGTGCTTTGGCCCGTTATTTTCATAAAAACGGCTTTCAGGTTGCCGGTTACGACCGGACAGAAACCAAGCTTACTGCTGCGCTGCAGACTGAAGGAATTGCAGTTTGTTTTGACGAGAATGCAGATCAGATTCCTGAGAAATTCAGAAACGAAAAGAAAACCCTGGTGGTGGTTACGCCTGCTATACCACAGCATAATGCACAACTGATTTATTTCAGGGAAAATAATTTCACCATTCAGAAACGTGCGCAGGTGTTGGGTACTATTACGCTTCAGAGTAAGGGAATTTGTATTGCCGGTACACATGGTAAAACAACTACATCCACCATTACAGCACATTTGCTTTATCAGTCTCAGGTGTCATGTAATGCCTTTTTAGGTGGCATATCGAACAATTACAATACGAACTTATTGCTCTCTAAAGAAAGTAATCTGGTGGTTATTGAGGCCGATGAATATGACCGTTCATTTCACCAGCTCTCACCCTATATGGCCGTAATCACTTCTGCCGATCCCGATCACCTGGATATTTATGAAACACCGGATGCATTTCGTGAAAGTTTTGAACATTTCACTTCTTTGATTCGTCCCGGTGGCGTACTGATTATGCGTAAGGGGATCAATATTCAACCACGATTGCAAAAATCAGTTAAGCTTTACACTTATTCGATGGACGAAGGCGGTGATTTTTGTGCTGAAAATATTATAACGGTTAAAGGTGAAATTCATTTTGATTTTGTGACACCTACCGACCGTATCAATGATGTCCGCCTGGGTGTGCCGGCCCGGATTAATGTGGAAAACAGTGTGGCTGCCATGGCATTGGCCTGGCTAAATGGCGTTAGTGCCGAGGAATTGCGTGCAGGAATTTCATCTTTCTCAGGTATCTACCGTCGTTTTAATCTGGTATATAAGTCTGATAAAGTGGTGTTTATGGACGATTATGCACACCACCCGAGCGAACTGAATGCCAGCATTTCTTCCATCCGTGATTTATATCCCGGGAGAAAAATTACCGGTATTTTTCAACCGCATCTCTATACCCGAACACGGGATTTTGCTGCCGATTTTGCCCATGCCCTGTCGAAACTTGATGAATTAATCCTGCTGGATATCTATCCGGCGCGTGAATTACCGATCGAAGGAGTTACTTCGGAGCTGATTTTCCGCGATGTTAAACTTAAAAATAAAACTTTGTGCTCCAACGAAAATCTATTACCTTTGCTCAAAGAAAAGGAACTGGATGTGCTGGTTACTTTCGGAGCGGGAGATATTGATAAAATGGTGCCTAAGATTAAAGAACAATTAAAAAAAACTGCTGTAACCGGTTGATAATTAATAATTAAAAATCAATAATTACGGTTATCAATTATTCGTTGCATTTATCTTATTGTCCTGAATTAAATAATTTTTTTATGAAACCCGTACTCAAATACATACTGATTTCCATTTTTGCCCTATTGGTTTTGGGCTATCTGGTTTTTTCACTGTGGCATTTCTCCGGAAGTAGTAAGGAATTGGTATGTAAAGAATTGGACATTGAATTGGAAGATAGTATAAATGTTCAACTGATAAACCAGTCAGAGATAGCGCTTATACTGGATCAAAAAGACCTGAACCCGATTGGAAAAACGGTTAAACATATTCAGACCGAATTAATTGAAGAAACCTTACGTAAAAACCCGATGGTAAAATGGGTAGAGTGTTATAAAACGCCTTCGGGAATTGTGCACATCAAGGTTTTGCAGCGTTCTCCAAAATTCAGGGTTGTCGGTTTAGGAAGTTATTATATAGATATTGACCGGAAGCTTATGCCGGTGTCAACAAATTATGCGGCTTATGTGCCGGTAGTTTCGGGACGTGTTACAGTTTCGATGGCCACAGGGAAACTTTTCGACTTTGTGACCTACCTGGAAGCAAATCCGTTTTGGAATGCACAGATTGAACAGATTTTTGTACGCGATGATCTTAAAATTGAGCTTGTTCCCCGTGTTGGTGATGCGATTATCGTGTTGGGAACTTTAGATAATTTTGAAGCTAAGCTCAATAAACTACACAAACTGTATGTGAGGGGCTTTAATATCATTGGTTGGAACCGGTATAAAACCATTGATTTGCAATATAAAGACCAGGTCGTTTGTGACAAGGTCGGTTTGGAAAAAGAACTGCCGACTGCTGTTGTGGAAGAAAAAAAAGATACTATTATTGCCAGTAAATTATGATTTCAAATAAACAATTTATAGCTATAGATTTGGGCAGTTCCCGCATTTCGGCCATGGCGGCTGAAATACAGGCTGATGAGTCTCTTAAGATTTTATCGGAAGAGTATAAAGCCTCAGACGATATAAAATGGGGAATTGTGGAACAACCTTCGGGTGCAGCTTTCAAAGTCAGTGAATTACAAAAATTACTACAGAATAGTGCCAGAATCCCCGATATCTCCATGGTATCGGTGGGCATTGGTGCTAAAAGCATGAAGCTAATAGCAGTTTCTATCAGTCGCTTTATAGGCAAACCCAATATTGTATCTGAAGAACTTTTGGATGAGATGCTCGAAGAGTGTAAGGCAAAATCTGAGCATGCTGAAATTACAATTTTTGATGTTATTCCGCTTTCCTATCACCTCGATGGTGTACGCATGGATGATCCTGTATACAAAAAGGGGAATCAGATTACTGCAAATTATCATGTTATTTATGGTCAAGCCATTATTAAGGCTGAGTTGGAACGTTGTTTCGACAGAACAGGAATCCGTCTGGAGTATTGTCCATTGGCGATAGAAGCGCTGTCGACTGTTCTACTCGAAGATCAGGATCGTGAAGAGGGATGTGCTTTGATTAACCTCGGAGCTACCACCACTACTTTAGCTGTTTATGCCGAAGGTGCACTGCAACATTTGTTGGTGGTGCCACTGGGTGCTAAGAATATCACCAAAGACATCCAGGAATTAGGGATCTCGGAAGCAAATGCCGAACGTTTGAAATGTCTGAAAGGTGTGGCGATGGAAAGTAATATAGATGATCCCATTTACGTACAGATTCCTTCTGTGGATGATCCGAATACGCCCGTACGTATTTCAACGAAATTTCTGGCTACGATTATCGAAGCCCGTTTAGAGGAAATTATGCAGACCATTTTCGATGTGTTGGATAATCTCACCTTCCCATTGAATGCGGGTATCGTAATTACCGGCGGAGGTTCCAAGCTGACTGATATAATTGATTTTATATCTGAGAAAACCGGTCTTTACACGCGTTTTGGTGACCATTCCGAATGGCTGACCGACGATACGCCGGAAAAATATTTCGATCCCTGTTATTCGCAGTTGATCGGAACCATTATCCTTACAAACGAATACCGCAAGGAACACCCGATAGAAGTTACCATAGTGGATCCCGGAAAAGGACCAAAAATTCCGAAAAAGAAATTCGGTGAGAAGATTGCCAATGGATTTTTTAATTTCTTTGGCGATGAAAATAAATTTGATAATAAAGCGGTTATTAAGTAATTCGTTGATTGGTTGATTCGTTGATTGGTTAATTAGTTAATTCGTTGATTGGTTAATTCGTTGATTCGTTAATTGGTTGATTCGTTAATTAGTTGATTCGTTAATTAGTTTATAATTATAGAGTTTAGTAGAAAATATTATAAGAGACGTTTGTAATCCTTCATCCCCTTTAGCTTGGGATTGGTTTACATTAGACTATAGAAATAAAAATAATTCAGAATATATGGGATATTTAGATGACAGTTTGCCTTTAGAATTGCCACTGGTTGACAGTTCAATTATCAAAGTGATAGGCGTTGGCGGTGGTGGCGGTAATGCTGTCAATCACATGTATCGTCAGGGTATTACCGACGTTTCGTTTGTAGTATGTAATACCGACAATCAGGCTTTGGTGAAATCGCCGGTACCAACAAAAATACAGTTGGGTGAAGATACTACCGAAGGCCTGGGTGCAGGTGGAAAACCCGAAGTGGCACGCAGAGCCGCGGAAGAATCGATTGAGAAAATTCAGGACTTGTTGAAGGATAATACCAAAATGGTTTTTATTACCGCCGGTATGGGTGGTGGAACCGGAACGGGTGCTTCACCGGTAGTGGCCAAAGCGGCACACGACCTGGGCATTCTTACGGTTGCTATCGTTACCATTCCCTTTGCTTTCGAAGGTAATATGAAGATACGGCAGGCACTCGAAGGAGTGGCCGCGCTGAGCGAACACGTGGATGCCATTCTGGTGATTAATAATGAAAAGCTGAAAGAGATTTATCCCGATTTGGAGCTCTCCAATGCTTTCGCCAAAGCGGATGATGTGTTGACAAATGCTGCCAAGGCCATTGCCGAAATTATTACGGTTCCCGGTTATATCAATACCGACTTTGCCGATGTGTACAGTATCATGAAGGATGGTAACGTAGCCATAATGAATACAGGTTATGCTTCGGGCGAAAACCGTATTACCAAAGCCATAGAGGATGCGCTTAATTCACCTTTGCTGAATACCAACGATGTGAGTGGAGCCAGCAAGATTCTGTTGAGTTTGTATTGCTCAAATACCGATCAGATCCGTATGGAAGAAGTAGACCAGATCCATCAATTTATGTCAACAGTAGGCGAAAACGTCCAGGTAATCTGGGGTGCCAGTTTCGATGATGAATTGAAAGACAGGGTTAAAATCACACTGATTGCTACAGGATTCGATGTGAGTGATATACCCGGTATGCCCGCAAAGATAGCAAAAGCATATACGCACAAAGATATTCACAGTGTGGAGTCGGCCAAAATATATGAATCTATAAAAACAGAAGTGGAAACAGCATCGGATTTATTCGACGATGAAACACAAAAAAAACCGGATACCGATAAGGCCTTTGAACAGTATTATGGTAAAACAACTGCAGAGCCTGAACCCGAACCCGAACTTCAGACATTTACACTTGAGGATTTTGAGGATGCAGATACTCTGAAGAACGTTGAAAATATTCCGGCGTGGAAAAGAAGAACGATGAAGTAATTGTTGGTTAATTGGTTGATTAGTTGACTGGTTAATTTGTTAATTCGTTGATTTGTTAATTGGTTGATTCGTTATTCAGTTAATTTGGTAATTGGTTAAATAGTTAATCAGTTAATTGGTTGATTAGTTAAAGAGTTAATCAGTTATTTGGTTGATATTCTTATGATAAACAGTTAATTGTTTTTTTTTATTTGAAGTGTTTAGTTGTTCCAAATAAATATTTACCCAAATAACAAATCATATACACACCCAATTAACCAATCAACCAATTAACTAATCAACTATATGCACACCCAATTAACCAATCAACCAATAACCAATTAACCAATCAACCAATCACCAATCAACTAATAACCAAATAAGATGGAAGATTTATATGAAAAAGTAAGTGGCGATATAAAGACCGCCATGTTAGCCCGCGATAAAGTAGCGCTTGAAGCCTTGCGCGGTATTAAAAAAGAATTTATCGAAGCACGTACAGCCAAAGGTGGAGATGGAACCATGTCCGATGAAGTTGCGGTGAAAATCCTTCAGAAGATGATCAAACAACGCAAGGAATCGGCTCAGATTTATGCTGAACAAAATCGTCCTGAACTGGCTGACATTGAATTGGCCGAAGCAACCGTGATTGAACGTTACCTGCCCGTACAAATGACTGAGGCCGAACTGGAAGCAGCCGTAGCCGCAGTCATAGCTCAGTTAGGAGCAACCGGACCACAGGATATGGGAAAAGTTATGGGCGCAGCCAGCAAACAATTAGCCGGAAAAACCGAAGGACGACTTATTTCGGAAAAAGTAAAAGCGCTGCTTTCAAAATAGTTACGCGTTTCACGTTTCACGTTTCGTGTTCAGCGTTCCGGGTTCCTTACTCATCATCCAATAGTTTTTCAAAGAAACGTTTGTCTCGTTCCTCTACGACTAAATGTTTCATCACAACTTTGAGCGTTTAATTCATGAACCAGATATTGTGATCGTTTGATTAACTTATAACCAGAAATAAACTCTTTTGGGCTTGGCAACGAATGTTGGTGTTTCGCAAAAGGTTAATTCATACAAACTCCCGCATTTCTTTTTGAAGTGCGGGAGTTTGTATGTTTTTATTCGTTTTCTATCGCCAATTCGATGAATCATCCTGCCTTAATCTGTTCCGTGATTTCTATTTATATTGAATATGGTACAAATTTAATGTTTTTTGATCAGGGATTCTCAATGCATTCATTTTAATGAACGTACTTTTGTTTTTCAAAGTATAAATAAAAATACTGCTGTAACCAACAACTTATATTCAGCTAAAATTAATCTAATGCGCAAATTAATTACTTTATCTCTTTTAAGCTTCTTTTTGTATGCTGCCGGAATGGCTCAGCAAGTGTCACGGGTCGAAGATAGTCCCTTCAAGGCATCCGCAAAGCCTGACACACTCTACTATACCGGAAAGTCCATGACCGAGTCGGAAACCTTTGCAACCGGATCGCTTAGTGGTATTCTGGCCAGAACAAAACCCATGATTATGCAGTGGCAATACTTCCATCAGGAAATCGTCAGGGAATCGGGATTGGGTTATAAAATATTCGATACCTATAGCAACGACTTTACAGGGCTGCTCAGATTTTTTGCCAAAAGGCTGAATGGCTATATTCTATGTGATCCGAAGAGTGCAAGTTCCAACGTGGCTGCTTCATTGTCCGGTATTCTGAATGCGGTAGCTATACCGACTGATATCGAGGCGAAAGCTATAGCAGTCGGTCTGACCAAGGTGCTGGATGTGACAGGTAAAGATGAATTATGGGCTTTGGCTAATTACAAAAACCAGTTGAATAAAGACCTTGCCTTTTTTCAATCGCCTGACAATTGGTTGGGACTGGTGGATTATTCGGCATATACCGGTGGTATTCGCTTTTACGACCCCAGTATCAACGGAGCTTTGGCAGATAGTGTTTACAACTTTTTGAATCCGGGAGCCATGTTTTATGGATGGTGGGTGTCTGAAGATGGATCGGTAGGAAAGATGTCGCAAAAATCATTTAAGATTATTCCTTGTGGCGGACTTAAAAACCTGGCTACATTTACCAATTTAGACGTTCCCATTCAGAAACAAAAGGAATCGGTTACTCCTTACAAGGTAGAGCCCGGTGTACATACCGTTTGTTTTGTTATTTCCGATGGTGACAATATCGGCTGGGTTGCAGGGGCCGGTTACTGGGATGCCTGGATATGGAAAAACGACAACCAAAGCCGCATGAATCTGGGATTTACCCTTTCGCCCGCGCTTTGTGAATTAACCCCACTGATATACAACGACCTGATTAACGGGCTGCAAACTACTCCCGAAGGACGAAGTGTGGCGGTTGCCTCTCCTTCGGGACTGGGTTACTATTTCCCGAGTCTAAGTCCCAACCAACCTTTTCATTGCGAGCAACTGAATAAGTTCATGAAAAAGGCTGACATGAGCATTGTAAACGTAATTGACAACGATAACGGTTTGCATGACCCTACCGAATACCTGAAGCAAAGCAATATTGATGCATTGTTTTACTACACTTATGGAGCGCAATATACAGGAATGAAGGGGAAAATCAGTTGGTACAAAGGAAAACCAAGCATCGGTGGACGATTCACTTTCTGGGGAAACTCCGAAGATCGCAGTGCAATCACTCAGGAACGCGTAGCACAGTCTTTGGCTAACGTACTTAACTCCCAATCCACCAGTATTTATACCGAAGCAGGATATAGCCTGATTCCGGTACATATCTGGACCGAAAATCCGACAGATGTGCTGAACCTGATCAATAAACTGGGTCCGAAAGTACGTGTGGTTGCTCCCGACGAATTTGTTTGGCTTATAAAGAAAAACCTTGGTAATCTGCCTATGGGAACAGGTGCCGGGCTGAAAGCAGAATATTTCAAAGGCACTGACTTCGATACCTTGTCATTCGCTAAAATCGATAAGAAAATTGACTTCGAATGGCTGAAAAGTCCGGTATCAACATCTGATAATTTCTCCGTGCGTTGGAGCGGGCAGATTCAACCGCTTTATTCGGAAGAATATACCTTCTCTATTACTTCGGGTGATGGTGCGCGACTGACCATCGACGGTACTGTTTTATTCGACTCATTGCAGGCTACAGGCAGTACAACCAAAGTGGGTAAAATAACCCTCGTGGCAGGCCAAAAGCATGATATCGTTGTTGAATACCGCTCAACAGGTAGCAAGCCGGGCTGTATGCTCGAGTGGGAAAGTGCCTCGCACCCACGTCAGGTGGTACCCTTTACGCAACTCTATTCCGGCCCCTTGTCGACAACCGGTGTAGTGACCGTTTATAAAGATAAGGACAGAAAAGGCTTCTCGGCAGGTCTGAAAATTGGGTCGTACACCACCGCTCAACTTATCGAAAAGGGAATTCTTCAGGATGAGATTTCATCCATAAAATTAATGGAGGGATTTAAAGCAATTGCTTACTCAAATGATAATTTTACTGGTGACTCCCTGATAATTACTGCCGGTATTGACACACTTTCAAATTACCTGATGAGTGACAATACTACCGCATGGGATGATAATATAGCTTCCGTAAAGATTAAGGCTAACGGGGATACAACTTTAACCGGTGCCTTTTTCCTTAAAAACAAGAGAAGTGGTTTCTATATGGAAGTTGCCGGTGGAATAACAAGCACAGATTATAACACCAATATACGTCAATATAGCTATGCGAACAGCTACAATCAGGTATTTCAGCTTGTTCATCAGGGCGATGGTGTTTACAAAATAATGGCACGTCACAGCAAAATGGTACTCACCGTTGCAAAAATGGGTGAAGAAAACGCGAACGTACATCAGTGGAAATATCACGGTTCTGCAAGCCAGGAGTTTATTATTGTTGCGGCAGCTGCCAATACCATGAAGCTTATTTCGACATACAGTGGAATGGTTGTGAATGTAACCAACAACACTGTTGGAGGCAATGTGCAAATGAATACGAATAGCTTTCAACTGGGTAGTATGTGGACTTTAGTGAGAACCGTAAACAGAGAAGGTACTGGAAGCGGTTTAAAAGCGGATTATTACAACGGAAAGAGTTTTAATACTTTCAAGCTAAGTCGTATTGATCCTCAGGTTTTGTTCAACTGGGGTACGTTGTCACCGGCTGCTTTGTTGCCAATTGATAACTTCTCGGTTAGATGGACCGGATCTGTTGAGCCCCGATTTACAGGAACATATACTTTCGATCTGACCAGCGATAATGGACGGAAACTGTGGGTAAATGATCAATTAATAATCGATAAATGGACAAGCGATTGGGGAGTTACCTATTCCGGAACTATCAGCCTGAAAGAAATGACTAAATACAATATTAAAGTTGAATATTTTGAAGAGGCCGGTGGAGCAGATATCAGACTGGAGTGGAGCAGTAATTTTGAATTAAAAGAAGTTATTCCTCAAAGTCAGTTATATCCTGAAATGATAGTCAGTGCATTACCTTCACTGGGCAATGCCGCAATATTCCCTTATCCAAATCCGGTTAAAAATATATTGCATATCAATGGTTTAGACGCACCTGCATCCATTGTAATATATGATGCTCAGGGTAAAAAGGTGTTGGAAGATTTCGGGACATCGGTAAATACAGATCTGTTATCCGGTGGCTTTTATTTTCTTCACCTCCAATTGAATGGAAAATCGCAGTCATTCAAATTCATTAAGGAGAAATAATAACAGCAAATGCACTTTAAATAGTTTTACGGTAAGGTACAGAAGAAACAGGATGGTATCACAACCATCCTGTTTTCATTTATCATGGGTATGTTGCCCGAAGCAGGGATTATTTGATGTGTTTTCAGCAAACCTCAAAGAGTACGAAGTACCTTTGAGCGTTTTTTTTTCGTCAGAAATACAGGTATACTCATCGCATTATAACCACTTTGATTTTTTTTTGGAGCTTCGCTATTCATCAGAAATACTGAATAAAAACTCCCGCATTCCAAAAAAAGGAATGCGGGAGTTTTTATTAGATATAATGTATTGAAAATCTATTCGACAAATATCAGGCGCCAATCTATAGGTCGAATTGATTTTGTATTGAAGTGAATTGTTATGATAATTCTACTCCGGATTTATCCATTATTTTGTAATCTCTGGCTGTGTAAACTCAATAAAGTCGATACAAGCGTATAACGGAGTATTAATGGTCGAACCTGATTTATCACTCGAATCAAATGTAAATATAACTTTATCAACTTGTCCCAAAGCGCTGACATCTAATTTATTCCATTTGTTTGATACAAATGTTTTGCCATTGCGAAAATCAGCAAGATAATAATCTACCTGAGCTGTTTGAACATTTTTTAGATAACCAGTAATTATTAGCTTAAACCAATCATCGGCAGCAAATTTCTTACTGGTTGTACTTCCATTTTTTATGTTCAGGTAAGTATAAGTTGAATTAGTTACCATCATGTTTTTTATACTATAATTGCCATACTGATTACTAATTATAGTATTGGTGCCAAATAAAATGCTGTCACAAACCATAGTTGCTGAATTGTGAATAAGACCAAATTTCGCAGTATTGGAAGCTCCTGAACCTGCGGCACAACTGTAAAGGTTTTTATAACTAAAAGTTAACGTGTCCTTTTGGCTCGAACATGCAAAACCTGAATAATTATCCGAAATCGTATCATATGAATTTAAAAACCAGATATTTGATGCAATAAATTTACCGGTTAAATCAGCACCATTACTTACAGTATATAACGTGGTATCAATCCTGATATTTGTGGTATCAATCTTAAGAATAGTATCCCTTAATAATACATTATCAAACTCAACCAGCGTGGTTCTTACAGCTTCATTTGAATTACAAGCATTAATTAATAATGCCAATACGGCTACTAAAAATGAAAATTTAATTGATCGCATTTTATAATATATTAGTTGTTAAATGATTGTTTTCTGACAACAAAATTGTGCACAACAGAAATTTTTGTGGTGCAACAACATTTATAGGACGTAAGTTGGATTTATTTGTACTCTTTTTAATCAACAAATAAAAAATAAATTGAAATTAGACCGCTGCATAAAATAACTTGCTGTTATTAAATAAACTATTTAATGTTTCAAACTAAATAATTTGAGTATAAACGATGTGGGGACCTGAACTACTTCTGCCTATGCCTCCGGTAGATAAATTTCGTAGGAAGGCATAAGTTACCGCTTCAAATAAAGCTGCCTTATCCACCGAATTAAATGCTGATTTTAATCATTTACCATGCTTAACCTTTAAAATTTTTCCATCTGTTTTCTGAATTTCAATATATGATACACCACCTTTAGAATTTGGTGTAGAGTGCCCTCAATAATCCTTACTCCATTTTTCAACTTCACATTGTAAGGTTTCTTCTTGTAAATTCTTTCACCATAAATTGGAAGCCAAATTGCTTCAGCAATTTTAATGGAGGTAGCTATATTAGGGACGAAGCCATCTTTTGGAATATATCCTGTTTTATTCTTTTCTGTAGTCATGTGGCTTTTAATTGAAGTTCCAGGAACTGCAGTTGTTGTTAATATACAAGTAATTATTGATAATATTATTTGCCCGATATTATCTTTTAGACTTTTCACGAATATTTTTTATAATAATCAAATAATCACCCATGGCTTCCATGTTAATTCAAGTTATAAACGATGTGAAGAATTAGTCCCATCGCTGGCTCAGATCTGCGACATGTGCCATTTCCAATCTTTATTGTTTTATGTTCTGTATTTTATATGTTTTGCACGATTTACAAACCCTCACCAGTCGCGGAAACCGCATTATTGTCAACAAAGAAATGTTTCAGGATTTGATCCTCTTTTCGTTCAGTCTTCTCATTCGGTTGTATTTCGGTGAGATGCCACATGTCTGCTTTTTTCAATGCTTGTTGTAATATGGGGATTGCTTCAAAATCAGTATTCGTGTAAAAACTAAATTTATCCAGTCCGAAATATTTCGAATCCGCTAACTGTAGCCCTAACTCCATATGAAGTTTAGAACCCTCCGGCGTAATTGGCGACGATAACGGAAGAAAACTTAACAGCAACACGGCATCATTCTGTTTGATAAAAGGGAAATACCCCACAGGCTTGCCCGTAACGTCGAGGGCTTTGATAAGCCGTTGACCATTCACTGCAGTAACCACTCCTGGAATAAGAAACGACACGGTGAAGATATTATTCCTGTACAAATTATCCTTACAATCCATTCGCTCGGCTGAACGGCGCAATGCATGATTTTGTATATAGACGGGGAGTTTAACTTCTTCTTCTGTTTCACTTTTTCCCTTATTTTTTCCTGCATTTTTCCAACCCGATAAAATGCTCAGCGGAATTTCAGCCAGAATAGGAGCCACATCGATATCATTGGTAAACACGTCATAATATGCCAGTCGATATGCCGAATGTATTTTTCCATCGATAATGAATTTTTTGCGTTCAGGCTCCAGAGAGGAAACAAAAATCTGATTTTCCATACAACCTCTCTGATAATTGATAGCTCCTTGTTCCTTACAGGCATAATACCGGTAATTTGGTTGACTGACATACATAAACAGTCCCCTTAATACTTTGTTTGAACGAACGGCATAATGATCTTCTTCATTGTCTAGGGTATATTTTATCAATGGAGTTTTAATTTTCTCCAATAAATCAATTTGGTCAGGACTCCAATAGTGATCACGAGTCATATAATTGCGGATAGAGAATATCAGGGTCATTCCGTAAGTTACATATTCCAGGAAAGAAATGTTGAATACAGGATCTCCGTAAAAGGTTTGCTTTTCGTGCACTCCCATTATGTAATTAAAGAACTGAATATAAGTTCGCGGAACACGACTCCCTTTGTCGGCACGTATTCTGTAAGGAGTATGTTTTATGATCATAAGATTCTCTTTCGAACGTTTCGACAAGGCATCAAAGTCGGAAGGTTCCAACCCTACAAGCCGCATAAATTTATGTGCAGTCTTCGTAAAATCATCAAAATAGGTTTTCGTTATGGCAAGATGCGAGCTTATTGGTTTCCTATTCTGAACACATTTTTTTCTCTTGTTTTTCTTACTCATAGTATTAGATTTTCGTTTTCTTCCGGACGCTGATAGGTTTAAGACGCTGACAGGTCTTTTCTTTTAACAGGAATAAAAGCAGAAACTATTCCCCAAGCCGGCGCAGTTCTCCTTTTTATTCCAGGTGTATCAAATTTACACACAGGATAATTTATTAATTCTGAACGAAGTGGAGACCTGGACTTATCAGTTGTAGGTAGGCTGAAAGCTAATGCAGTTTGAAAATGAATATAATTCAACAATGCTCTTTAACAACAAACCCCAAGCTCCCGGATATGTCTTTCAATTTAATTTTGTAAATATAGTGATTATTTTCGACTGCCAATTATGTTTTGTTTGGTTTTAAATAATTAAATTCACAAAGTCCATAAGTTGTGATAACCGGTCTGCTTGTACCTGGTCAGTTCCACCTTCCAATTCGCAGGTTTTGTTCAGATAATCAGGTTAGTAATTATCCGGCAGGGGTTCTGTTTATCGAAAGCTCCCCAAGGGGTTTTTCATTAAATCTCCACCCTCCAAAAGTCGGGTAGTATTTAATGAAAAATCCTTGCTTGGAATTACCTGTAAGGCTTTTTAGGGCATATCAAAAAAATGTCTGCAAAAAAAGTTTTAGTAAAACAAGATGTTCACAAAACCAGGACATAAAAGAAAAAGGTTGCGATTATCAGTAATTCTAAATATTGATGTATGACAAATCAGGATTCTGAATTTTGATTGAAATAAAATCAGAAAGTAGAAATGAAAGCTTAGAAAGAACCAGAATTTAAAATTATGTTCGTAGTCTCAATTAAAAAATTATTATAAATCTGTCAAGCTAATTCAGGACAAGTCAATTTGCATCACTGAAAAATGGATTTGCAACATCAGGGAATGGGTTTGCAACATCAGGGAATGGATTTGCAATATCAGGGAACGGGTTTGCAAAATCAGGGAATGGGTTTGCAGTCGACATAATGAATATGTAGTCTGAAAATCAATTTTCTGGAACAATTTATTCAATACTGAAATCAGAAACACAAAAAGTACCGGTAGCGGCACCAGTTCTGAGAAGAAAATATAGAAATTACAATCTATTAATCTGAAACTATGACCAAAGAAACTGCTATAAAGCTTTTCAATGACCGAAAGATTAGGACGCATTGGGATGAAGAAAAAGAAAAATGGTATTTTTCTATTATTGATGTTGTTGGTGCCCTCACTGACAGTGAAAATCCATAGATTTACTGAAGAGTAATGAAAAAAAGGCTATTAGATGAGGGAAACGAAACCGTTACAAATTGTAACGGTTTGAAAATGCCAGCTGCTGATGGCAAGATGCGACTCACTGATGTTGCTGATACCGAGCAATTGTTTCGTCTGATTCAATCCATTCCTTCACCCAAAGCAGAGCCTTTTAAGCAATGGTTAGCCAAAGTAGGTTATGAGCGCATGCAGGAGTTACAAGACCCGGCACAAAGCTTAGACTGAGCGAGTGAAAATTGGCAGAAATTGGGTAGAAGTGAAAAGTGGATTCAGCAACGCATGACGGCTTAGCGATTTGTAAAGTAATAGAATCAAAAAATTGCATAACCTTTATAGCACCCACAAAATAGAAAAGAAATTAAAATAATTGAGCATTATATGCAAAACGAAATATCTTCTATCAACCAAACCATTTTCGAGCAGATTAAGCACGAAGACGAAAATGGAAATGAATGGTGGTCGGCACGCGATTTAGGAAAAGTGCTTGCTTACTCAGAGTATCGGCATTTTAAGCCGGTAGTTGAAAAAGCAAAAGAGGCGTGTAATAATAGCGGTCAGATTATCCAAAACCATTTCGAGGAGATCCTCGAAATGGTTACAATAGGTTCTGGAGCCGAAAGAGAGATAGATAATATTAAACTTTCTCGTTACGCATGCTATTTGATTGTTCAAAATGCAGATTCTTCGAAAGAAATCGTTGCATTGGGGCAAACTTATTTTGCTGTTCAAACCCGTTTGCAGGAAATAAGGCAAATGGATGAATATAACCAATTGGATTCAGAGGATGAGAAACGGTTATTTCTTCGTGACGAAATGAAAAAACACAATCTTCAGTTAGCCGATGCCGCCAAAGATGCCGGAGTAATTGAACCTATTGATTATGCCATTTTTCAAAATCATGGTTACAAAGGACTCTATGGTGGATTGGATGCCAAAGGAATTCATACAAAAAAGGGCTTGAAAGGAAGCCAGAATATTTTGGATCACATGGGAAGTACTGAGTTAGCAGCCAATCTCTTCCGTGCAACTCAAACCGAAGAAAAATTAAGACGTGAAAAAATAAAAGGAAAACATAAGGCAAATCAGACACATTACGAAGTTGGTAAAAAGGTTCGTAAAACAATTGAAGAAATTGGAGGTACAATGCCTGAAGATTTACCAACGGCAGATAGTATAAAGAAACTCGAAACCAAAGAAAATAAAAAACTAAAATAGTAACATAAAACGAATCTTTAAGTCCTCCTTGGGGGATTTAGGGGGCTAATCATTATGAAAAAAGTAAACGCACACCTCCACACACCCTATTCATTCAGCGCATTTAAAGATGTAGCCGAAGCACTCGACATGGCAGTAGCCGAAGGTGTAAAAGTGGTAGGTATAAATGATTTTTACAGCACTGCCGGATACGAAGCCTGGGCGGTGGGTTGCAAGGAACGTGGTTTGTATCCCCTGTTTAATATAGAATTTATCAGTCTGAACGAAGCCGATCAAAAAGCGGGCTTACGCGTAAACGATCCCGGGAATCCCGGTCGTACGTATTTAAGCGGAAAAGGCTTATCATATCCATTCAAACTGGCAGAACCATTTGCAACGCAGTTGGCAGAAGTCAGTTCTGAGGCCAATGCGCAGGTGGAAGCCATGTGTGGCAAGGTAAATGAAATCCTTTCGGCGAATAATGCCGGTTTCGCGCTCGATTTTGAATGGATCAAAAACGAACTGACCAAAGGTTCTATCCGCGAACGGCACTTGGCAAAAGCATTGCGCCTGAAAGTATATGAAGCCTGCGAAAATGAAGAAGTAAAGATTCATGAACTTTTCGGTAAATTATTTGCCGGAAAAGAACTGAAATCGTCTGTCAACGACATTGCCGGTGTGGAAAACGAAATCCGCGGTAACCTGCTCAAAGCCGGTGGTGGCGCTTTTGTCCCCGAAGATCCGAAAGCATTTTTACCCATGCAAACCGTGTGCGATATTATCGTGGCAAGTGGCGGCATACCAACCTATCCGTTTTTGGCTGATGATGCCAAGGGTGGTTATACCGATTTTGAAGGTGATCTGGAAAAAGTGGCAAAACAACTGACCGAACGCGGTTTTCACTCGGTGGAGTTTATCACCACCCGTAACAGCGTCGACTTGTTGGAGAAATACGCTTCATATTTGCACGAACAGGGTTTTGTGGTTACTTTCGGCAGTGAGCACAACACACCCGCCATGGAACCGATTGAGCTTTTTGCACGCAACAGTACGCCACTCACCGAAAAACTGATGCAAATCAACTACGAAGGTGCCTGCGTGGTTGCTGCCCATCAACATTTGGTGGCACAAGGTCTGCGAGGTTATATAAATGAAAAAGGTCAGGCAGACCGAAGTAAAAGGGGAGAGTTTATAAAATTGGGAGATGAATTGATTCAAAACTCCATAGGAGTTTAATCTACATAATCCCCGGTGCAACCGGGGGTTGGAGCTACTCCTAAGAGTTAAATCCCGGAGAGGTTAATCTGAAAAATGACAAATGTCAATATTATGAGCAATGTTACTTCTTTAAAATATATCTGTTGTATTGGAGTGATGTTTTTGTTATTGGGTTGTAAACAGAATGACCAAAAGATTAATCAATATATTAAAACAGATACTGTTCAGAAAAAGGAACCTGAAGAATTTATTGAATTAGAAAAAATGCCTCTGTTTCCAGGTGGTGAATTTGAAATGTTGAAATTCATTGAAAAAAATCTGAATAAATCAATAGTGAGTGATTCAACTTTGACTAAAGGGAGTGTTGTTATAACATTTTCTGTTGATACTACTGGAGTAATCAGCAATTTTACTATTGTAAGGACTTACAATCAACATGTAGATAAAGAATTTCTGAGAGTTTTGAAATTAATGCCAAAATGGGAATCAGGAGAAAACTGGAGTGGAAATAAAAATGATTCATTTAAAAAAACAAAATGTAAATATACAATACCTTTGAAAATTCCTTTTAAAGGGTATGATATTGAAGACTAATTGATAATCATGAAAGAAATTCAAGACTTAATAACAATATCGCAATTCTACGGACGTGACAGTCGTTTTGTGATTGCAGGCGGAGGTAACACCTCGTACAAAGATGAGGAAAAACTCTGGGTAAAAGCCAGCGGCTCATCCCTGGCAACCATTACCGAAGATGGTTTTGCCGTGCTGGACAGATCCAAACTGAATGTGCTTTCCGAAAGGATTTACAGCCACAATTCCGCCGAACGGGAAGAACAGGTGAAAAACGATCTGGCAGCAGCTACCATCAGCAAAGGCAAACGTCCTTCGGTGGAAACATCCATGCACAATGCCATCGATTTTCCTTTCGTTGTACATTTACACCCTACAACCGTAAATGGTTTGATGTGTGCTCAAAATGCGGAAAGTGAACTGAAAAAGTTATTTGGTGGGAATGCATTGTACATCGAATATACCGATCCTGGTTATGTTCTTTTCAAAAAAGTGGAAGACTCTATCAAAGCTTTTCGTGCACAGGACGGGGCAGAACCGGCTGTTATCTGGTTGCAAAACCACGGCATTTTTGTGGGTGCAAGCAGTATTGACGAAATAAAATATCTATATAATAAGATCCTTGATACGCTTGATAAAGCAATCAAATACCCGGTTCCAACTGAATCCAGAGCTACCTGTAGCTGTACAGAACAAATTGTTCCGGGAATCCGCATGATGCTTTCCACAGATGGTTTGAAAACTATGAAAGTCCGGAAAAACGAACTGATAAAATATTTCTATGATAGTCCGGAACAACAGGCTAAAATAGCCAAACCTTTTACACCGGACGCCATTGTTTATTGCAAATCGAATTATGTTTTTCTGAACGACGAAGAACCAGAGACGGTGCTTGCAGAAGCTGCTAAAGTAATCCCTGCATTTACCGGGAAGTTCGGTTATCAACCCAAAATCTTCCTGATAAAAGGCATCGGTCTGGTGGCAACGGGTGATAATGCTGCGCAATGCGATATTCTGTTGGACGTTTTTGAGGATGCCATGAAGATCGCCTATTTATCTGAATCGTTTGGTGGTCCACATCCAATGACACAGACTCAGATCGATTTTATCGATAACTGGGAAGTGGAAAATTATCGTCGTAGTGTTGCGGCAGGTTCATCGGTTGGACGTGCCGAAAATAAAAATATAATTGTTACCGGTGCAGCACAGGGTTTTGGTGAAGGAATTGCCCGTTGCTTGTTGCTCGAAGGAGCCAATATCGTGGTGGCCGACATGAACGAAACAGTAGGATTAGCCACCGTTCAACATTTCAATACATTGACCAAAAGCAACCGTGCCATTTTTGTAAAAGCGAATGTCAGCGATATTCCGAGCATCGAAAATCTGGTTCACGAAACCATTTGTAACTTTGGCGCCATCGACAGTTTTATCAGTAATGCAGGCGTACTTCGTGCCGGTGGACTGGAAGACATGACGCCCGAAGATTTCGATTTTGTAACCAAAATAAACTACAACGCTTATTTCTATTGCACAAAAGTGGTTAGTAAAGTTATGAAGTTGCAAACCAACTATGCGCCCGGATATTATGCCGATATCATTCAGATTAATTCCAAATCGGGACTCCGTGGGAGTAAAGCTAACTTTGCTTATGCCGGTGGGAAATTCGGAGGCATTGGTTTAACGCAATCTTTCGCCCTCGAGTTGGCACCTTTCCGCATCAAGGTAAACTCTATCTGCCCGGGAAATTTCTACGAAGGACCACTGTGGAGCGATCCCGAACGTGGACTTTTCGTTCAATATCTCAATGCCGGTAAAGTTCCCGGAGCAAAAACAATAGACGATGTGAAAGCGTTTTATCTGGCACAAGTTCCGCTGCAAAAAGGTTGTTCACCCGAAGACGTTACCAAAGGAGCGTTGTACCTGATGGAACAATGTGGCGAAACCGGGCAGGCATTGCCGATTACCGGTGGGCAGGTGATGCTTTCGTAAAGTCATGAGCCAAGAGCCAAGAATCAAGAGCCAAGATAATAAATTATGCACAATTTCAAAAAATTATCTATTTGGATTAAATCGGTTGATTTTGTTACTGAAATTTATAAAGTAACAAACACATTTCCAGTTAATGAACGTTTTGGGCTTATTTCTCAACTACAAAGAGCTGCTGTTTCTGTCCCAACAAATATATCGGAAGGTTCAGCAAAATCGAGCAATAAAGATTTTGCCCGATTTCTTGAAATCTCGCTAGGTTCGACATTCGAATTGGAAACGGAATTATTTGTTTCACTCAATCTGTCATATATTGATCAGGAACAATATAATCAGTTGCAAGAAAAACTGGCAGAACTTCAAAAAATGATAATAGGTTTCAAAGACAAATTAAATTAGACTCAGGAGCCAGGAACCAAGAATCAAGACAGGTTTCATCAGAGTTTTAAGTATAAAAAAAATATTTAGAATATAAATAATCAAACAATTAACCAGAGCAGGATCCAACATCAAACAACACCGTCTTGATTCTTGGTTCTTGACTCTTGACTCTCAAAACAATGAAAACAAAAGCAGTCCGTTTATATGGTAAAAAAGATCTTCGTCTGGAAGAATTCGAATTACCGCAAATCAAAGACAATGAAATATTAGCCAAAGTAGTTTCCGACTCTTTGTGCATGTCATCATACAAGGCCTCCACACAGGCAACCGATCACAAACGCATTCCGAATGATGTGGCTGAAAATCCCATTATTATTGGTCATGAGTTTGCAGGCGAACTGGTGGAAGTGGGTGCAAAATGGGCTTCGCAATTTAATGCCGGCGATAAATTCTCAATACAACCTGCGTTGAATTACGAAGATGGTCCGGTTGGAATTCTCAGTGCTCCGGGTTACAGTTACCAACACATTGGCGGTGACGCAACCTATGTGATTATTCCCAACGAAGTGATGGAATTGAATTGCCTGTTGCCTTTTCATGGCGAAGGTTTTTATCCGGCTTCGCTGGCAGAACCTTTATCGTGTGTGATTGGTGCCATGCATGCCAATTATCATATCGTTCCCGGAAGTTATGTGCACAAAATGGAGATTGTTGAAAATGGTAAAATGGCCATCCTCGCAGGCGTTGGTCCAATGGGATTGGCAGCCATCAATTACGTTTTGCGTCGTGAAGACCGTCGTCCATCGCTGTGTGTGGTGACCGATGTGGATCAGACACGCCTCGATCGTGCAGCAAGTCTTTATTCACCTGCCGAAGCAGCTGCTAAAGGTATTGATCTCCGGTATGTAAATACTTCAACCATGCAGAATGCTGCAGAAGAACTGAAGGCAATTTCAGGCGGTGAAGGGTATAATGATGTGTTCGTATTTGCTCCGGTAAAACCGGTTGTTGAACAGGCGGATGCAATTCTGGCATTCGATGGTTGTCTGAACTTTTTTGCAGGTCCAAGTGATCCTAATTTCAGCGCCTCATTTAATTTTTATAATGTACATTACGGATATACACATGTGGCCGGAACCAGTGGCGGAAATACCGACGATATGGTGGAAGCTTTGGATTTAATGAGCAAAGGTCTCGATCCTGCCGGCTTGGTTACACATATTGGAGGACTCAATGCAGTGATTGAAGCAACCAATCATTTACCTGAAATTCCGGGAGGGAAAAAATTAATTTATACACATATCGAAATGTCGTTGACACCAATTTCGGATTTTACCAAACTGGGAGAAACAAATCCTGTATACAAACAACTGGCTGCGATTTGTGATAAAAACAAAGGACTTTGGAGCGTGGAAGCTGAGACCTTCCTGCTTGATAATGCTGAAAGTTTAGTTTAAGAATTTGAAGATTTGAGAATGAAAAAATGAAAAAATGAAGGAATGGAAGAATGAAACCTTCCAACCCCAGAACTCAAAACTCAGAACTCGAAACTCTTCAAACTTTTCAACCCTTTCAAACTCTTCAAACACGAAACGCGGAACACCAAACCTTTCAAACTCTTCAAACGCGGAACACGAAAGATGGATATTAGACAATTTTTAAATATAAAAAGATGAAACAGTTAGATGTTAACTTAATGCATCCGGTGGAACAGATCAATGTGATCATCGGGCGTATTTATCGTAGTGGAATGACCACTACATCGGGTGGAAACATCTCGATCAGGGATGATAACGGAGATATCTGGATTACACCTTCGGGTGTCGACAAAGGATCGTTAACCACCAAAGACATTGGTTGTGTGAAAAAGGATGGTACCATTACCGGTCCTCATAAACCATCTTCGGAATATCCTTTCCACAAAGCAATTTATGAAGCCCGTCCCGAATTGACCGCCATAATTCACGCACATCCACCAGGATTGGTGGCGTTTAGTATTGCCCGTCAGGTGCCGAATACAAATATTGTCCCTCAGGCCCGTTTAATCTGTGGCGAAATCGGATATGCACCTTATGGCTGTCCGGGAAGCGAAGAGTTGGGAGAAAAGATTGCCAATGAATTCAAAAACCGCAAATTCAAAGCAGTAATCATGGAAAACCACGGTGTCGTTTTGGGTGGAACGGACATGATGGATGCTTATCAACGTTTCGAAACACTGGAATTTTGCTGCCGCACCATTGTAAATGCAGGGAAACTGGGAACTGTGAATTCATTGACCGATAAACAGATTGCAACTTATCAAACTCATTTTCCTAAAAATGTTGCACATTTTATGGATGTGGATTATCCTTCCGATGAACGTGCTTTACGTACCGATATGGTGAAAATTATCCGTCGTGCCTGCGATCAGGGATTGATGATTTCTACCTATGGAACTGTTTCAGTTCGCTGGCGCGAGAACGATTTCCTGATTACACCTCGCGATGTGGCCCGTTGGGATATTACCGAAAGTGATATTGTGCAAATCAAAAATGGTATGGCCGAAGCCGGTAAAGTGCCAAGCCGTTCGGTAGCCTTGCATCAACGCATTTACCAGTTGAATCCGCATATTAATTCCATTATCACCACGCAGCCAACCAATCTGATGGCACATGCTGTGAGTGGAACTAAATTCGATGTGCGCACCATTCCCGAAAGCTGGATATTCCTGCAGGATGTACCTTCTATTCCTTTTGGAACCTTATACAGCGAAGTGGACAATCTGGCGAAAATGTTCAATACCAATCGCGTTATTCTGGTTGAAAACGATTGCGTTTTTGTAACCGGCGATAAGTTGTTGAATACTTTCGATTACCTTGAAGTTGCCGAATTCTCTGCTAATTCATTGGTTATGGCATCCTCTATCGGACCGCTTTGTCCAATGGGCGATAAGGAAATAGATGAATTGAGGGTGGCGTTTAATGTGAAATAAAACTCCCAACACCCTAAAGGGGGTTAAAAAATGCGTCTGATGGATTTGTACCATCAGACGTTTTTATTTATATTTGTTCAAATTATTCATCAATTTACTAACTTAATTCCCCTTTATGGGTTAGGGGTACATGACAATCATCCAATCCACTTCCCATTCACCAACCTTCAACCTGGCCGCCGAGGAATATCTTTTTGCGGAAAGTCAGGATGAAGTACTGTTTTTGTATGTGAATGAACCCTCGGTGATTATCGGTTCGAATCAGGCCATTCAAAATGAAGTTGATTTAGACTTTTGTAACGAAAATAACATTCAGGTAGTCCGCCGTATGTCAGGTGGTGGTGCGGTGTATCACGATGAAGGAAATATTAATTATTCTTTTATCAAAAATAAAAGATCCGGGGAGTTTCCATTGGATGGTGATTTTCTGCAGCCAATCTTGCAGGTTCTGCGTGAATTACATATTGATGTTCATATCGGTAAACGAAAGGACCTTTGGGTAACCGGAGAATATAAAATTTCCGGAACAGCCTCACATATAGGTAAAACCAGGGAACTGCATCATGGGACTTTATTATATGATGCTGATATGGAGAAACTGCAAAAAGCGCTTACCCCCAAACGAATAATAACTAAAATCAAAGCCATTGCATCTGTCCCCAGTCCGGTAAAAAATTTGTGTGCTTATTTGAATGAAAAAAATCTTTCAGCACGTTCATCTCCCCAATTTTTCAAACTATTGACTGAGAAACTACTTGGTTTTTATGCTTTGGAAAGCCTTTCCCGGTTCACGGACGAAGAAATTTCTAAAATTCAACAAATACAATTCAACAAATATGAGTCCGGTGAATGGACGAACAAAAAATAGCAAATACAAATTTAGTTTCAATATACATTCAAGACCAATTCAAATCTTCAGATTGAGTTGGTCTTGTTTCTGTTTTCATATCTTGTTTCTTCATAATTTGGTAACCCATTAAGGAGCAATGAAAGGGGCAAGGCTGTTCTGAATGTCTTACATTCCTTCTTTATAGTTGTGTAATTTGTAATAAATTGAATATGTTTCGTGTTGAATTCTGTTAATTAGAAACAAATCAACCCGATTGTTGTTATAATAACTTTGACGTTAAAAATTACAGTTATCCTTAAACAGTATCAAATCTAAAAAAGAACGCACATGAAGAAAATGGAAGGTGAAGTTTATCACCCATCACAAGCGGTAATCGATTATGCAAATATTCAGGAATTTGAGAAAACTTATAAAAACTCAATTGACAATCCCGAAAAGTTTTGGGCTGAACAGGCCGAAGGTCTTGTCTGGCAACAAAAATGGGACAAAGTATACGATGATTCCAATCCTCCGTTTTACAAATGGTTTACCGGAGGCAAAACAAACATCATCAGCAATGCCATTGACCGGCATCTTGAAACGGCAAACCGGAATAAGCTGGCCATCATCTGGGAGGGTGAGCCCGGTGATTTCCGTTCGTTCTCCTATCATGCGCTCAATCGTGAAGTCTGCGAATTTGCCAACATCTTAAAAGCAATGGGAGTAAAGAAAGGTGATATAGTTACTATTTATCTTCCTCAAATTCCGGAACAGGTTTTTGCCATGCTTGCCTGCGCCAAGATTGGTGCCGCGCACAGTGTTATTTATGGTGGTTTTAGTCACGAAGCACTTGCCGAAAGAATTATTGATGCCGACAGCAGGGTTGTAATCACAGCTGACGGTGGATTCCGAAGAGGCAAGTCGAATAATCTGAAAGAGATAGTGAATAAGGCATTGGAACAAACTCCGACCGTTGAAGTCTGCATTACTATAAAGCGGACCGGAGTGGACGTTTACATGGAAAATGACCGCGACTATTGGTTTCATGATTTAAAAGGATTGCCTATTTCATCCCCAAAATGTGAAACAGAAGTGATGGACGCCGAAGATATGTTGTTTATTTTATATACTTCAGGATCTACCGGTAAACCGAAAGGGTTGGTTCATACACATGGAGGTTATAGTGTGTATACTTCCACAACGCATCGAATGGTTTTCGATGTCAAGCCCGAAGACAGATGGTGGTGTGCTGCCGACCCGGGTTGGATTACCGGTCATTCTTACATCGTTTATGCGCCGCTGATTAACGGTTCCACCATGTTTCTGTACGAAGGTGCCCCGAATCATCCTTACCCGAACCGTTGGTGGCGTATGGTTGAGAAATATGGCATTAGTATTCTCTACACTTCCCCGACAGCTATCAGGGGTTTAATGCGTTATGGTGAATCATGGGCTAACAAACACGATTTATCCAGTCTGCGATTGTTGGGCTCAGTGGGCGAACCGATTAATCCTGAAGCATGGAAATGGTATCACAAAGTTATTGGAAAAGAGATATGTCCGATTATGGATACCTGGTGGCAAACAGAGACCGGAGGATTTATGATTTGTCCGCTGCCTATTACTCCCCTCAAACCGGGATCTGCCACAAATCCTTTCTTTGGAATTGAAGCAGATGTAGTAACAGATGCAGGCGAGAAAGTAAAAGTGGGGGAAGATGGCAATTTAGTGATAAAAAAGCCCTGGCCCGGAATGGCAAGAACCATTCACAAAGATCCGGAAAGATTCATTGAAACCTATTGGAAGAAATATGCTAAGCAAGGCTGGTATCATCCCGGCGATGCGGCGCGTATTGATGCCGATGGCTATTACTGGATTATCGGACGGACCGATGACGTAATTAAAGTGAGCGGATATCGGTTGGGTTCAGCTGAGATTGAAAGCGCCATGATTATGCACAGAGCCGTTGCAGAATCGGCTGCCATCGCACTGCCGCATGCATTGAAAGGTAACGGGATACATTGCTATGTTGTTCTCCGGCAGGGATATGATCCAACTCCGGCACTTGAAAAAGAATTGCGTGATCATGTCGCTGAAACAATGGGACCCATAGCCCGCCCTGAAGAAGTCCTGTTTGTGGCTACGCTTCCCAAAACAAGAAGTGGAAAAATCATGCGACGTGTGCTGAAGGCGCAGGCATTGGGCCTGGATGTGGGTGATTTAAGTACGCTGGACGAATAAAATCAGAAATGCAGCAAATGATAATTTGCTGCATTTTAGGAGATTCGTTGATGATTAAATTTTTTTGAATAGTGGCACTATTAAAATTTGTTTAATCTGGTCCTTTCGCATTTTCTAAACTTTGATAGGGTTAAAAGGAGGATGACTGCGGTTTGTATCTATTATTCCTTTATTATAAATGATTATGCAAAAACCGGATTTAAAATTTTCTCGCAGAAAGTGACAAGTTCAGCATTTGTAAAAGTACCACAGTGTCTGATTTGAAGAAAAGCAGACTCATTGCACCAGTAGTTGTTCTTATAAAAATCCAGAATTTCCCCCAGGGAATTGATCCCACCGGAATGCAAAATATTGCAGGCTCTGGCAGAAAGATATCCCAACCGTTTTAATTCTTCTGTTGAAGTGTTTCTATCCATCATATAATTATCATTTTTAAATGATTATACAATCAATTAACTCATTACTTGTACTGACAATTGGGTTCTTAAATTTATAACTAATATTAAATGACTAATATTGCATTGAAATTATTTTCATAATAAATATGGGCCAAATATAGAAATAATATTTATATAATTGCATCATTGGAAAAAAAAATTACATATTTTCAATCAGATTGACTAAAATTACGGTATGATGAAGAGAGTTGCTCATTTTGTGGTATTTATAGCAACAAAAAAATGACAACAAACTTTAGTTTGCTGTCTTTAAATGACTTGTTTAAAAAATCTGATGAGCCATTTATTTTCACAAATGAATCCCGGTAGGTGAATGATTAATTAATTGTTTGTCTTTTACTTAGCAAGTAAGAGATCCAGCTTTTGCTTTACTGTGTTAATATCTTCTGAAGCGCATTGTGAGCCGGAGAAAACGATATTTTGATCCTGATCGATGATAACAATGCGGTTGTAAGTAGTTTTGTAATTGGTTGCAACATTTCCTGCATTGAGTAACAAAGGGAATGACAGCCCGGCAGCTGTTTTAAATGCCTTTACCGATAGCATATCGCCATTAAAATAATCGAGCCCCAAAATGATATAATTAGTCCGGTTGACAAATGGCGTTACAAGCACGTTTTCAATATCCGAAACCACTGCTTCACAGGAACTATCGGTACCCAGGAAAAAAAGTACAACAACCTTGTTATTATAATTAAACAAACTAACCTGATTCCCATCGGTTGAAGTGAGGACGAAACCAGGTGCTTTTGAGCCTGTAATTCCTGAAAAATCATCATCCTCAATCTGACACGCGTTAAACGCGAAGACTACAAAGAGGAAGAAAATCGATTTTATTAATATGGTAGAAAAACCACAGTTTATAATGGCATGGACTTGTTTCATAATTTACCTTTCCTGCAGGTATTATTTGCCTGACATTCAATAATGTTCGATTTCATAGTAGTGTGAAATATAGTATTCTTACTATGATACAAATATAAGTGTAAAATCGTAAATTGCTATTTAACAGGCGACTGTAGTATTTTGTTTTGGCTCTGTCGCAATAAATATGAAGTTTGACTTATATCATTGTTTAAAAATACAGATTGGAAATCTCATCAGAACCTTTGTTAGTGCCAGGAATTAAAATTTGGTGTATGATTCAGGGTTCGTTAAAAGTATTCTGGCCTAAATGATATAAAGGAACACAATTCTTGTGTCGTAAATATGCGTAGCTGTTTAAATTAATTACATTTTGAACAGGGCTGAAATGACTGCGTAAAAAACAAAATCAATTAGAATGGCAAAACAGGTCAGATTTCTTTTGATATATTAATCTGAACCGGCTTAAATTGTACATAATTAACTCATATCTACCTGCTTTGGAAATGAAAAATGAAGATCTGATGAATAAAAGAGAATAATTCGTAACCGGACTGTAGTAAATAGTACAATGGGCTATAAATCCATTTTAAAGGCTGATATAGAGAACAATATACGATGTTTAAGCTTTGTATTGAGAATTGTAATGGATTTGCAAGAATTGAAGCTGGAGGCCGGGATGGTGCTTGCAAGGTTGATTTATACAAGTTGAATCTCTGATAGGATTTTAATTTCAACATGAAAAAAGGATGAGAGCGATTTCAGCTTCCATCCTTTTTTTGTAAATTAAATAAATTTAATTTCAATAATTTATCTCTCATCAATATCCTTTTTCCTCGTAATGTGTGTGTAGTAAACGATGCGATTTGTAGCCCAAAGGTTCTAAAAGGAAGTCCGCATACAAGAATTGAATTTCTGGATTTTCGTGAGACTTGCGAATCTCTTTGTTTGCATCTTCGAGGTATATCGATTCAGCTCGTTTTTTCCGTATTTCATAATTCGTAGGAATTGGTTGCCCTCCACCACCTAGGCAACCACCGGGACAGGTCATCACTTCAATAAATGTATAAGGAGAAGTGCCGTTTTCAATTTGATCAAGCAGTAACCGGGCATTTTTCAGGGTGTGAGCTACAGCAACTCTTATTTTTGTGCCATTCAGGTCTATCTCCGCGTCCTTGATGCCCACCATGCCACGAACAACATTGAAATCGATACTGGGGAGTTGTTGACCGGTGAAAACTTCATATGCGGTACGCAGTGCTGCTTCCATAACGCCTCCTGTGGCTCCGAAAATAGTTCCTGCACCGGTGGATGTTCCCAGTGGATTATCGAATAATTCTCCCGTCAGATGAGCGAAATCAACACCACTTTCTTTGAACATACGTGCCAACTCCCGTGTGGTAAGAACAGCATCCACATCATAAAAATGAGATTGTTCTTTTAGAGATACTTTGTCTTTCCAATAATGGAATGCAGCATCCATACCCGGCCGGCGGGCTTCATATTTCTTGGCAGTGCAAGGCATTACCGACACCACAAAAATATTGGCGGGATCGATCCCAGTCTTTTCAGCATAATATGTTTTTGCTATGGCACCAAACATCTGTTGCGGCGATTTGCAACTTGATAAATGGTTCAAAGATGCCGGATAAAAATGTTCTATGAATTTAATCCAACCTGGTGAACAGGAAGTAATCATAGGTAAAACGCCTCCGTTTTTAATCCGGTGAATTAATTCGTTTCCTTCTTCTATAATGGTCAGGTCGGCTGCAAAATTAGTATCGAATACTTTTGAGAAGCCCAGGCTTCTTAAACCAGCCACCATTTTACCTGTAACCAGGCTTCCGTAAGACATTCCCATTGCTTCGCCTATACCCACGCGAATGGCAGGAGCAGTTTGTACCAAGACCACTTTTTCGGGATTATGCAATGCTTCCCAGACATCGTTCACAGCACTTTTCTCTGTAATAGCGCCTGTGGGGCAAACCAATGCACATTGACCACAGTTGGTACAAGCCACTACGCCCATACCCATTTCGAGATAAGTTGATATTTTGCTTTTCAAGCCACGTCCCGAGATATCTATGGCCTTTACTGTTTGCATCTCACTGCAGACAGCTACGCAACGTCCGCATAAAATACATTTCTCCGGATCGCGTACCAACGAAAGTGATGTTTCATCTAAACGGGCATATTCTTTTTTTGTCCTGACAAATCGTTTTTCCCTAATCCCCAAATCGAAAGTGAGTTGTTGTAATTCGCAGCTCTGGTTCCGGTCACAGATCAAACAATCCTTCGGATGATTAGCCAGCAATAATTCAACATTTACTTTCCGGGCTTCCATGATCCGCTCGTTTTTGGTTATTATCTCCATTCCCTCAGTAACTTTCGTTATGCAGGAGCGTAACAAGGATTTGGCTCCCTTCACCTCAACAACACAAACTCCACAGGATGCATTGTTCGACACATCTTTCAGATAACACAGGGATGGAACATTGATCCCTATAGCATTACAGGCATCCATAATGGTGGTCCCTACTTTCACTTCTACCGGCTGATTATTTATTGTGATTTTCATATATATATACGAATTATACGAATTTAAAAACGAATTACACGAATTTTTAGAAATAGATATTGAATAATAAATATGTAAAAGGAATAGAAAACTGAATCTAATAGACGGAACACGAAATCCTGAACTTTTCAAACCTCAAACCTTTCAAACACTTAGCATCTAATGTCGCACCGCAGGCACCTGTTTACTTCGTTAAGAGCCTGTTCTGCGCTAAATCCTGATTCTACTTCATTGAAATTCCCTATTCTTTCTTTTACCGAAAGTTTTTCGGTGATATTTTTCGGACTCTTTTTCGGATCAAGGGGTATCATATTATTATATTCAAATTCTCTGAATAATAAATAGAATCGCTTTTCCTTCATTAACTCAAAATCTATCGTTTCTGCAGCTTTCTTTGCCATTCCCATCGCCTCTGCAGCGGTTGCGGGGCCTGTTACAGCATCACCGCCTGCAAATACTTTCTGATGTGAAGTGCGGAAAGTGAACGGATCAACTTTTAATCGGCCGTCTTTTGTGGTTTCTATTCCTTCTTTGGCAATAAATGAAGAATCGATCTTTTCACCAACAGCCAGTATAACCGAGTCGCAAGGAATGTCCTGGTATTTTCCCGTTGAAACAGGTTTTCTTCTTCCCGATGCATCTATACTGCCCCCGGTCATGATTCCTATTTGTAGAGCTTTTACATGTCCTGTTTTATCGGTGATGATTTTATGGGGTGAAGCCAGAAAATGATATTTAATCTTTTCAGCTTTCGATTCGAAAATTTCAACTTTGTTTGCCGGCATATCACTTAATTCCCGGCGATAGACCACAGTCACTTCTTTACCTAAACGCCAGATACTCCGGGCAGCATCTATGGCCACATTACCCGCGCCGATAATTACAACGTGCTGTCCAAGTTTTGGACTCTTACCCAGGGCAAGGTCCTTTAATACTTCCGTACCGGCAAAAACTCCCTTGGCATCTTCGCCCGGAATGTTCAGCTCAATTTCTTTCCATGCACCGATGGCGAGATAGACAATATCAAAGGTCTTTTCGAGTGAAGCCACAGAAATTTCTTTTCCCAGGCGGGTGTTAAACACAAATTTTACACCCAGTTTTTTAATGAACTCAACTTCTTTTTGTAAAACTGATTTGGGTAAGCGATATTGTGGTATCCCAAAGCGGATAACACCACCTGCTTCGGGCAAAGCATCATAAACGGTAACGTCATGTCCGAGTCTTATCAGATAATATGCTGCAGTAATTCCTGCCGGTCCGGCACCAACAATGGCTATTTTCCGTCCTGTGGAAGGAAGCTTTTCATTAATAAGTTTGTTGTAGATTTCAATTTCTTTACCCTCTTTATATATTGTGTCTGCCAGATAACGGTGAATTTCACCCTGTGAAACCGAATCATCTATCATATCCCGCCGACAACGCATTTGACAATGAAAATGACAAATACGCCCAAGCGTTCCGGGAAGTGGATTGTCGCGTAAGGTAAGCTCAAAAGCTTCTTCTATACGGTCCTCCTTTATTAATTCAATATAGCCGGGAATATTCATGTGTAACGGACAGCTATTTTCACACAAAGCCATATATAATGATTCACAAGTTCCCGCATGGCATCGTTTTTCCTGTATATGCTCCTGGTATTCTTGCCGGAAATATTTCAGAGTTGTTAGAATCGGATTTGGAGCCGTTTGTCCCAAACCACATATGGCGGTATCTTTTATTGTTCTGCTTAATAATTCAAGCGTTATTATATCTTCCTTTGTTCCCTGTCCTTCTGTAATTCTGGTAAGTATAGCCAACGCTTGTGAAAGTCCTTCGCGACAGGGTGTGCATTTTCCGCATGATTCTTTTGAATTGAATTCAAGGAAATATCTGGCTACATCCACCATACAATTATCCTGATCCATTACAACCATACCTCCGGAACCCATAATAGCTCCCAGGCTGGCTAAAGATTCATAGTCAACAGGTGTTGAGAAAAGCTCAAGCGGTATACAACCACCTGAAGGTCCTCCGGTTTGAACGGCTTTCACGCGTTTTGAATCACCTGTTCCTTCTCCAATCTGGAAAACAAACTGTTCGATGGTGGAGCCCAGTGCTAATTCAACAAGGCCTGTATTTTTCACTTTTCCTACCAATGAGAATACTTTGGTCCCCGGACTTTTTTCGGTTCCGGTCTGGGTAAACCAATGACTTCCTTTTTCAATAATAACCGGAATATTACACCAGGTTTCAACATTATTGATATTGGTTGGTTTGCCATATAAGCCGTTACTGGCAGGATAGGGTGGACGTGGTGTTGGACGACCGGCTTTCCCTTCGATAGAAGCAATCAATGCTGTTTCCTCACCACAAACAAAAGCACCTGCTCCTTCAACAACATTGAGATTGAAGTTAAACCCCGAACCCAAAATATTATTGCCTAATAATCCAAGCTTTTTGGCCTGCTCTATGGCGACATAAAGTCTCTTAACAGCTAAGGGATATTCAGCCCTCATGTATACAATTCCTTCTGATGCACCCATTGCAAAACCACCAATAAGCATACCTTCTATTATTGAATGTGGATCACTTTCAATCTCATTGCGGTTCATGTAAGCACCCGGGTCACCTTCGTCGGCATTACAAATCAGATATTTGACATCTGAAACTGCCTTTTGCATCATGGACCACTTTTTTGCAGTCGGATAACCTGCTCCACCGCGCCCCCTTAGTTTTGCTTCTCCCAATTCTTTAATGACTTCCAAAGGCCCCATTGCTGACAGTGCTTTGGAAAGGGCATGATAACCGCCTATTGCAATATAATCTAAAATCGACTCAGGATCAATAAGACCGGCATTGCGCAAAACAATTTTTTTCTGCCCTTTGAAAAATGAAATCTCATCCCAGTGGGGAATATCTTCATAGCCCTTGCCATATTCTATCTGAGTCGTCTGATGATCCCATGAATCTATCCTGCAAAGTAGTTTTTTCTTTGAAACATTTCCTTCCAAAAGTGCTTCAAAAATACGGATGGCATCTTTTTCATCCACCTGACTATAAACCAATAAGGGTTTGCCTGGTTGATAGAGTGTTACCAGCGGTTCCTGGGAACAAAATCCAAAACAACCTACCTTTTTTAATTTACATTTGAATTTGGTTTCTTGTATCAGCTTTTGCAACCTGTTAAAAACAAGATCAGCACCGTTTCCTATTCCGCAGGTTCCCATACCAACCATAATCATTGTTTTTGAAGGAAGGATTTCTTTCAGATTCTGCTGTTTTAATATTTCAAGTTCTTGTGGTTTCATGGCATTAGTATGTAAAGTTTTATGTTCCGCGTTTCGTGTTTTGCGTTCCGTGTTTGAAGTGTACGAAGCCTGAGTCTTTTATTTTCTGATAATAAACTTATCCAACATTTTCAAATTGCCCCATTTTCAAATTATATCTTCACCTTCTTAATAATTTTCATTAGTTTCTGCGAATTGACATTGCTGTAAATAATGTCATCGACTGCAACGACTGGTGACTGGGCACACTGACCAAAACAGGCTACTGTTTTAATGGTAAATAAATTATCGGGGGTAGTATAGGATGATTCCGAATCGTACTCTAAACTTTTCAGACCCAAAATTGGCCCAACTTCATCGAGTAATGCCTTGGAACCTTTTGTGTGACAGGCAGTACCACGACAAACAACAATGGTGTGTTTGCCTTGTGGTTTTAAATTAAAAAAAGAATAGAAAGTTGCGACACTGTAAACCTGAGTGTATGGAACATCCAGTTTTTTTGAGACTGCCGATAAGGTTTCACCGGGAAGGAATTTAAAAGGATGTTTCTCCTGCACTTCTTCCAGGGTTGAAAGTAACATGCCGGGTTTACCTTTATATTTCTCAATTATTAAATTGAGATCAATTTCAGAAACAATTGAAGTGATTTGATTCATAACTATGATTTTTATATAGATTAGCCATACTGCACCAAACAAATTTCAAAATCAATACAAGATTAAAAAGTGCTGTATGTGAGGGTGTTTAATACAAACATTTTTTTGATTCTTTATTATGGGAGCAAAGCTACAAAAAAAAACAGAAATTACGATACAATTACGGAAAAATTTCTCTAATTAAATTTTTATTTTTAAGTAGAAATTTTTTATTTTAGAAAGAACAAATTATTTTTATGGTTGTTATACCATAGTTAACCTTTAGTCTGAGCTTTCTGACTATACCTGATAACTGTATCTAATCTGTGAAGCCTATGGAAAACCCCCATCCAAAAAGCTATTAGCTTTTTTTCTGACTTTTCTCTGAGTCAGAAATCATAAGATCAATACAAAATCTCTCAAAATGACTTCTCATTATAATTGATCAAATCTTTATTTTTATATTTTAAGAAAATTAGTTCCCGATGGAAAAGCTCCATTGGCTATTGTTGGACCCTGAATCTGAAAAGATTTTCTAGCTCACGAGACAGAATTAATCTGTGTAACTTAATATAAATTCTGATGTGTTTTTTAGTTCGTAAAGAACCGAAATTAGATGAATACGCATGTTTTATCACATTAAAATAAAAAAATATGAAAACAATCTTCCCTAAATTCACGAAAAGAATTGTTATGTTCTTTTCGTTCACCTGCCTGATGGTTTTACCTCTCATAGCACAAACCGAGCTTTCCGGGACAATATCAAAAGACTCAGTATTAGATTTGAGCGGGAGCCCCTATGTTATTCCGTCTTATCTGACAGTTCAACATGGATTTACCCTCACTATCCAGTCGGGAGTAACTGTAAAATTAGATGATTATGCGAATTTGTATGTAAATGGGACATTGAATGCTACCAATGTTATCTTCACATCGAATAATGGCACGCCGCAACCCGGGGATTGGGGTCAAATTCAAATAGGAAGTTATAGCGATAGTGCTTTTATTAATCTTACAGATTGTCAAATAGCCTATGGCCAGATGTTCAATATTTTTAAAGGAACAGCTACTTTGATTAATACCAACGTGTCAAATTTTTCTAATAATGCTCTCGAAGTAGGTAATGATGGCAGATTAAATATGAGCGGTGGTGCAATCAGTACGACGAGTCCGAATGCGCTGAGTTACTACGACGGTGTAAGGGCAAACAGTGATTCCCATATTACCTTAACAGGTGTTTATATTCAAAATTATAATTATGGAATAGCTTTGAATCATAACGCGCATGCAAGTATTACGGATATGATCATTAGTTCCTGTAATTATCCAATCAGTTACAACGATGTTGCAAGTCTGACTGTCGGAGGAATGAATAACTTTAACGGGAATAACCGGAATGCAGTAAGGATGGGGTTCAATTATCTGAGCATAGTAATGACACTTCCTGTTATTGATATTCCTTACCTTTTCCCATGGTTTGAGATTCAGGAAACGGGAAGCCTAATTGTAGGTTCGAATAATATTCTCAAGTTTCATGATGGTACTACTTTGAATGTTAAAGGTATTTTGGTTGCAAATGCTTCCATAGGAGAGAATATCTATTTTACATCATATCGTGATGATAATTGGGGCGGTGATACAAATAAAGATGGAACCACAACAGCACCACAATCGCAAAACTGGTATGGAATTTACTTTCAGGACAGCAGTTCCGATACAGGAAATTTGTTACACGGCTGTCTGATTCGTTATGCAGGGGCAGAATCCAGGGGTGGAATTTCAACATTCAGCGCTTCTCCTGCTATCGATTCGTGCGATATTTCAAATAATTATATTGGCATTTATATGCAGGGAACATCAAATCCCGTGTTAACAAACAACATCATCGGCTCCAGTCAAATGACTCCGTTGGCAATGTCTTTCGAGGCAAATCCTGTTATGAGTAATAACACCTTGTCATTTTCGGATAATGAATTCGACGCTATCGGTCTTATTGGAGGTGAAATGTTGGCAAATGGAATATTGAAAGTCAGGTCTTTTACCGATGTCCCCAATATCACTTATTTGTTAATGAATGAAATAACTGTTCCCAGTGGCATAACGCTTACCATTAACAAGGGAATAACCATAAAATCATATTCCTCCGATTGGTATAGCCACCGGATTATTGTGAACGGAGGCCTGATAGCAAATGCTACGCCTGACAGTATGATTAACTTCACTTCGGCACGTGATGACAACTACGGTTATCCTGCCGATTGTAATAAGGATGGAACCATTACTTCGCCCGTAGTGAGTGACTGGGGTGGAATTATTTTTAATCCGGGCAGTAACGGAACCATGAACTATTGCCGGATTAAATATGCAATGATTAACTGGTATTCGTTTTCGTCCTGCAGTGTAACTGAATACGTACATAATACGGCGATAGGAATCATTGATGCCAACCCGATTATCACAAACTGCGAGTTTAAGGATCTGCATCATGCCATTTCCTGTTATCGTTCTGCCAGTCCAACGTTGACAAACAATAGTATGGTGAACATTCTCTACACACCAATCAATATCTCCGGACCGTCCAATCCAACAATTTCGGGTATCATTTATACCAATGTGGGTTGGAATGCATTAGGTTTAATCGGCGGAAATGTATGTCTGAATGGTACGATAAAAAAACGGGATGTAGCCGGATTTGCGAATATTACCTATGTGCTGTTGTCAGATATGACCATCAATTCAGGCACTTATGTAAATGTAGAGCCCGGTGTTGTTATAAAAGGTGTAGACCAATATTTAACTGGTTATGATTTCAACGGTAATAATATTTTTGTTGATGGCGGATTCAAAACAGATGGAACATCTGCTCAACCGGTAATATTTACTTCGCTGAAAGACGATAACGCCGGGAATCCATTTGATACAAACGGGGATGGAAATGCCTCAACACCGGCAGCCGGAGATTGGGGTTCGATCAAATTCAGATCGACCAGCGATGATGCCTATTGTGTGTTGAATAATAGTTTGATAAAATATCCGGGCAATACAAATGAAGGTGGGGTAACCTTTGAAAATGCAGCCGGAAAACTCAAGAATTCGATCATTACCAACACGTCGAACTATGGCGTCTATAGTAATGGAAATTCAACACCTTTAATTGACAGCGTTACCATTAAAAATTGTAATCTGGATCCTATTGCCATGTCGTTGACGGCAAATCCGACTTTTTCAAATATTACATTCACCTCGAATTTCAGTCAGGCAATTAAAATAATTGAAGGCACACTTTCAACAAGAGCCACGCTGGCTCCGCGAACAATGGCCGGCATAGTCAATATCGCCTATGTAGTAGATAAACTGACTATTTCGAGCAATGCCAAATTAACAATCCTGCCCGATGTTGTGGTTAAATTCAGGGGCGATAGTTGGCCATACAATACCTACATCATGGTAAATGGGAATCTGATAGCTAACGGTACAACAACAAATAAAATCTATTTCACGTCCTTTAAAGATGACTCGAGAGGCGGAGATTCCAATAATAACGGGAATACTACGGCTCCCGAAAAGGGAGATTGGGGTCAACCCTATTATGATAGGCCGGGTGGGATAAGGATTGTTGATAACAACGTAGTGTCAGACACGGTTAATTCGCTTAAAAATTGTGAAATATCCTATGCTGCTTCTGCAATTCGGGTTGAAAACTCACATGCTACCATCGAGAACTGTGTACTTCAATTGTGTCAATATTTCGGATCTGTAATTGTTGGTTCAGCTAATCCGCAATTTACAAATTGTCAGTTCTATAATATTAATTTTTGTCCAATTGAATTGAGCATGTTTTCAACTCCGGAATTTACAAATTGTTCAGCTCTCAATGTCGGTTATATGGCTTTGAGCGTTATTCCCGAAACTTTTTCGAAATCGGATACTATACCGGTTCGGAATTTCGGAGGTTATACCAATATCAGTTATCTTCTGAAGTCACCATGTACCATTAATTCGGGCTCTACCATTACGATTCCTGCCGGAATAGTTTTCAAGTCCACCCGTTATATCGGCTCAGAAGAAAATACCTATAATATTGCCAATGGATTTATTGTCAATGGGAAGTTGATTATTGAAGGAACAACGGCTAATCCTGTCGTATTTACCAATGCGTTGGATGACAGTTGTGGAAATCCGGCTGATATGAATCAAAACGGATCGGCTACTTTGCCTCCTAATTCAACTGATTGGAATGGTGACTGGATTGTATTTAATGATGTAAGCGACGATTTAAGTTCCATTAATCATGCGATTTTTAAATATGGAAATTATGGAATTACGAATCTAAGCGCATCACCGACAATAAACAAGACCCGTTTCGAAAATTTGTATTGTGGTGTTGATATGAATGGCGTTTCAACACCGATAATTGACAGTTGTACTTTCCACAACCTGGCATATTACCCAATGCAAATTTCGTTGGTTTCATATCCTGTTTCGACCGCCGGAAATATTATTTCCGGAAGTACATACAAAGTAATTAAAGTAAGGGATGAAATTCTGACGCAAGACATTACCTTGCCTAAACGAAACTTTGGCGGGAAAAACAATATTCCCTATTTTTTCCATAAATACCAAATTGGTACAAGTGCATTATTGACAATCGATCCGGGTGTAATTTGCAAATTCCAACCCCATAATTATTGGGAATATACCGACATGGTTGTCTACAGAGGATTAATTGCCGAGGGCGGTGCAACTCCGGACAGTACCATAGTCTTTACAAGTATTCTGGATGATTTTTATGGTGGGGATTCAAACTCCGATAGCACTGCAACCGGACCGGCGGTTTCCGATTGGTCGGGTGTTAGTTTTATGGATCAATCACTCGATCCTTTGTGTAAATTGAAAAATTGTATCATTCGGTTTGCCGGAGCTGGAATTTATACTAATAGTGCAAGTCCGACAGTTGAAAGTTGCAATTTAAATAACAACGACTATGGGGTTTTTGCTACTGCAGCATCCAATCCAAGTTTCGCAAACTGTGATTTCAGCCAAAACCGCTACTATTCCATCGATAATGTGGATAAATCGTTTGTAATTAATGCTGTCAATTGTTGGTGGGGAACTAATTCGGGTCCTTACCTGACAGATATACAGTATGAAACAACCAGTGAAATGGAAAACGTTACCAGTTATGTAAATTACACACCCTGGAAAACAACGGGAGTTATCAATCCGCTTACCGGAGATGTCAGTCTCAATGGTTTGATTCAGGCTTACGATGCTTCTTTGACTTTAAAAAAAGCAGCAGATTTGTTGACGCTTTCGCCTGTTCAACTACAGGTAGCTGATGTTAGCGGAACTGCAGGTGTTACAGCCTACGATGCTTCGTTGATTTTACAGTTTGTTGTAGGGATGGATGCAACTTTCCCGGTTAATAAAATTAAAAAATCGGTGGTTGAACTGAGCAATGTTGCTTTGACTATTGGAAATACCAGCGTGGGAAATGCCGACGAATCGACTGTTGTTCCGCTGAGTGTTATAAATATGGATGGAATGTTAGGTGCAGATATTCAACTGCGTTTCAATCCGAAGTATTTACAGGCAGTTGCTGTCGAAAACCTTTTATCTTCCATGTTTATGGAGTTTAATATTGATAATGTAAAAGGTTTAATTAGCATTGCAATGGCCAGGTCGGTTTCATTAAGCGGCAATGGAACATTGGCAAATCTGAAATTCAATATCATTGCTAAAGAGTCGATTGTCACAGATATCAGCGTCGAAAAATTCCTGGCAAATGAACAGGATTTCACCTTTGCTGCCATACAGGGTTCAATAACCATCATGAAGAGTGGAACAGGATTTTATATCACCCTGGAAGACAAGACACAGGGAATGGCTGCTATTTTCCCGAATCCGTTCAGGGATGAAGCCAGACTGGTTTATCAACTCGATGAAAACTCTAAATGGGTTAAAATAGATATATTCAACCTGTTGGGACAAAAAGTGCTTAGCCTGAAAAACGAAATTGGATCTAAGGGAACCTATTCGATACTTATAAGCAATAAGGACTACTCACTCGAATCAGGCACTTATGTTCTCCGGATGCAGACAGCAAATCATTCAGAATCTCAACTATTTCAGGTCAGTAAATAACAGATAGTATTATGAAGAAGATAAAAGTAATTTTTCTCTTCCTTTTGCCTCTATTATTGACAAAAGGTTGGGTGCAGGCTCAATCCATTGGAATACGGATACCTGACACTACTTCCGTGCAAGGCACTGTTTTAGAATTGCCACTATATGTGGACAGTACTTTTACCGGTAAGGACGTCTATTCGTATTCCTTTCAGCTAAGTTATGATCCCTATTATTTGCAGCCTGAATCGGTGATTCTCTCCGGAACAATTAGCGAGCTCATGGGTATGCCGGTTCTGAATACTTCGGTATCGGGACTGGTAAACTTTGCCGCTGCGGGAACTGTTCCCTTGCTCGGAGAAGGAAAATTGATTGTAATCAGATGGGTGCTGAAAAATCCCGGATGGACAAGACTTAGTTTTACGGATGTGAAGCATAACTATTTGAACGAAGGAATGCCGGCAATGACTTTGAGATACGGTGGTATTAGCATACAACAAGCACCGGCAATTTCCATTTATCCAGATACCAGAGTGATTGCAAATGGTGAGCAGTTGCAGATGGATGCGTATGGAGGTACAGTGCCGTATACCTGGTCTGTGACCGATTCAGGTCTCGCCGAGATAGATCAGACCGGTCTGTTGACGGCCAAAGCACCGGGTTTGGTGAAAGTGGTCGCTATGGATAATTCAGGAGTAAGGGATACGACTCTATACATTGAGATCCGCCCGCTTAGACTGAGAATCCCAACTGACCTCACACAATGGGAAGGAGCCACGATAAATATTCCTGTGATTACGACTAACCTGAACGGACTGAATATTACTTCCGGAATTTTCAGGATCAGTTTTAATCCGAATATTTTGTCACCCATTGCTGTTGTTCAGACAGGGACAATACTTGAATCTTGCCAGGTATTTCTGCAAAAATCCGATGGAAATGTATCGGTTGCATTTGCCGGAATTAATCCTTTGGTTGGTCAGGATACTTTAGTATTTATTCGTTTCAATGTATTGTCTTATCCTTATGGAGGATCAAATATATTGATAGATAAGGCATTAATGAACGAAGATATCAGGGTTGCTTATTCCGAAGGTTACTTTTCGGCCAAAAAATTCAAATACCGTTATATTTCTCCGTCGCAGGGAGCACTTATTGTTGGTGAATCTGTTGAATTAAATCTTTACGGAGAAGCAATTCCGCCCTGGACCTGGTCTGTAAACGACACAACCGTTGCAAGCATTAGTCAGACCGGAATTCTTACCGGAAGGGAACATGGAAAAGTGATGGTGACGGTTATCGATTCAGCGGGAGCGCCGGCTTATTCAGATCAGTTCGAAGTCTTTAATACAAGGGTTTTTATTCCCGACACTGCCATCTGCCATTACGATCGGTTGCTGGAATATCCGCTCTATCTTGAAAACTTGCCACTTGACTCTATTGATGCTTTTCAGGGAAAAATATCCTATGATACCAACAAACTTAGTTATTTAGGTATCGAAACAATGGGTGCTGTTGCAAACGGCTGGATCTTAGCCGAAAATGAAAAGGATGGCATGATTGATTTTGCATCTACAGGAACCACGGCCCTTAAATTTCCGGGTGTTCTTTTAAAGTTGAAGTTTATGCACAAGCCGGATTTTGTTGCCGGGTCGTGGGCTGGAATTAATTTCGAGATGTTCACCTTAAACGAAGGTTCACCTTACGCATTGGTTGAAAGATATGGAAGTGTTTCCGGTATCAACCGGAATACGGCTACTGCTGAAATTCATGCAGAATTCCCCCCACAAATCTGTGAAGGTGATATGATGTCATTCAGAGTATATGTATATAATGGCGGAACACCAGAATATCAATGGATGAAAAACGGAAATCTGTTACCCGGTGAGACCGCAGATACACTTCGCATTGCATCGCTGGTAAACAACGATACCATCTCATGTCGTGTTATTTCCTCCGATCCCTGTGTTCTTGACAGCCTGATCTATTCGAATAAGGTTTTGATGACCGTTTATCCAAAGCCTTTGGCTGCTGCCGGTATTTCCGGAGAAACGACTGTCCTTGGCGGTGCTTCCGGTGTGACCTATACTGTGCCTGTTATTCCATTTGCCAATTCATACATCTGGCATTTATCGGATGGCGTTTCAGGTTTTAGTGTGTCCAACTCGATTTCTGTTGATATCAGCAATACCATTACATCTGCACTTATCAAAGTTCAAGGTGTGAACAATTGTGGTATAGGTGCTGCGGACTCGTTGACTGTAGCTGTGTCAATTGTAAGCGGATTCAATGGCCTGAAAAATAAGAATACAATGTTATTCCCCAATCCAATAGATGACCGGTTGCATATCGTTCTAAACAGCGTTGCTGACCACGAAACGAAGATTGTAGTATATGATGCCATTGGACGTTTGTTGAAGGTCAATAATGACTTAAAGGGAAATGAAATGACACTTGATTTCAGTCCATACGACTCAGGTATCTATCTCGTGAAACTTACTTATGAAAATAAATCTGAGTTGTTTAGAATCATAAAGAGATAAATTATCATTTATGCGGTAAAGATTTCGGGTGAAGCCATCACCCTCAAAATTAAGCCCCGCTTTTTCTTATATAAAGAAAGAAGCGGGGCTTTTATTGATTCTTCACCGGTTGGAATTTAGTTTCACTTTTTCTGAATTATTAAGATTTTGTATATACAAATAATAACCTAAACGTGATCGCCGGATTTAGAATCAAAAGATTACATATTCATCTATACAATCCACATTTTCCCATTGATAATGCATCCCGTTTAAATCAAGTGTTATTTCCGCTTTTGATATAAATTTTTTTCCGGCCGGTTTTTTTGAGATATTATTTAATATCCTGTATGCCATTTTAAACTTGAATTTTTCGGGAACAATAAATGCTCCGGCAGCTGCTGTCTTCATATGCCTTATATTTACTGTCAGATTATTTTCTCCCTCCCCGGCAACCAACCGGTACATGCTTTCATCCGTTTCATCTTCCAGTCCTTCGGGCATACCTTTTATTTTTATATATTGAATGTCTGAAAAGCTGAACTGTAGGTTGTTGAACAGAACAAAACACTTTGAACATGCATGCCCCTTTGTATTATGCACTACACTATAAGTAATTCTGATTTCTGCATGAAGCAGTCTTCCCCAGAACATCTTTGATACAGGTGTATTAAATGGGAGAATGTCTGATAAAACATGATCGGTATACACCGGAGTGTTTTCTATCTGCAGCAAGTTCTCATCAATTAAAATGGTTCCCGATGCAGTCATAAATAGAGGTACAAAAAACCAGTCAATCCGTTTATTTTTGCACCAGATTATTAAACTGTCGCGGGAATATACTTTTTGATAGTTATTGATTTTCAGGTTGATATGAAGATCATCAAAGTCTGAAACAATATCCAGTCTGTCAGATTCAGGACAGAGATTCAACTGTTTCCCTTTTATACTTAAACTTTCCCATCCACCATTGTCAATATGAAGCTTTACTGTTCTTGTTTTTGTTATGCTGCCGGTAGAAAAATGAAAATAGTGAAAAGTGAAATTTCTTATTTTGAAAAAAAGAAATTTGATTTCAACCAGAATAAAGTAAATATAGGTTTCCTCATCAACATTGAGATCAAAAAACCATTTCTGAAATTTATAATTCATAATACCGGGTTTTCAAATTTTTTCTCTCCTTCTCAATCGCATACGTAAGGCATAAATCAAAAAAGCTATAATCAGGAATATTAAGCCATAAACAATACTCTCCAAAACTGCAGGTCCGATACTATGCTCGGAGAATGCTGAGATCAGACTCACCTGAGATGGGTAAAAAGATGGCAGTGACCGTATAAAAAGCTTGTGTGGTGCGGCGGCATAAAAGATTGGATTCTGAAGCCAGCTGATATCCAGGTTTGCAAGCAGTACAATAAACAGTATGCCCTCTAATTCACCCGTTAAAACAGTGCCAATGAGCATTCCATATGATCCGTACACAAAACCGATAAGGAGAAACCCCAAAGTAACCCCTGTGATGTTGGCGGGGCTGAAGAAGAAATGTATTATCAGTGAAATATATACAGATACTGATATTATGATTATCAATAATAAAATAAACTTTGACAGGATAATCTCGCCCGATCTGTAACCGCAGAGAATCAGTCTTTTGTGCTCTGCTGCCTGATTCTGTATCAGTGCCAGGGAAAGAAAAGATGATAATAGACCAGTTACAGTCAGTGAGATAAAGATTAAGGCCAATTCACGCTGTGATACACTTACAACTGTTTTTTCAGCTATGCTTGCAAGTTTGAACAGGAAGGGCATATTTGTTGTAGTATAGGTGGTTACAGTAAAAAATACTGCCGGAATAACCAGCAGTAAAACCAAAATTATGCGATTCCGCAATAACGATTTTGCAGTCAGATGAATACATTTTAAAAGGTAATTTATCCGCATACAAGTTTATGGTTTTTTATCGTGTAAAGCTCATCTAACATCGATTGGTCGTATATAAAGTGAGAAACAATCAGCACACTTTTACCTTCTTTTTTCCTTTCTCCGGCATATTCCCAAAACTTTTGGTGCGTCTCCCAATCCAGTGAAGCATAGGGTTCATCGAGTATCATTAAATCAGGATTGTGTAATAACGAAATCACCAGATTCAGTTTTTGTTTCGTTCCACCGCTTAGAATATTGACCTTTTTATCCTTGCAATTCAAAAAATTAAATTCGTTCAAGAGTTCTTCAGGTAGTGCCTGTTGCTTTTCATTTTTAAAGAATTTTTGACCGTAAGCAGTCCTGAAGTATTCAATGTTTTCATTTACAGTTAATAGGGGAAACAACAAAGTCTCCTGTGGACAGAAACCGAAATTCTCAACCATCTTGATTTTGCCGCTATCAGGTCTTAGCCAACCAATGATAATATTCAGCAAAGTGCTTTTCCCAACTCCGTTTTCACCAGTTATTGCCACTATACTACCGCTGTTTACGCTGAAAGAAACATCTTCAAGTACTTTCCCGGTTCGAAAAGATTTGCTGATATTATTAACTTCAAGCAGCTTCATATTATCTCCGGTTAACAGTTTTTCCTGTTTTCAGAAAAATCGCTGTTGCGATAATGTCCTGCCATTGCAGGACACTGCCTTTTTGAAATTTCAGCTGGTAAAGTTGATTTTCAGCCTGATTAAACAACTGTAATTTGTCGTTACCCTCAGTAGTAACCGAACTGATATCCTGATACTTTAAAAAGCATATGTTATGATCGTTTTTGCAGATCATGCTATGGTCGTCTAATATCAAATTCCCGCTCAGAACAAAATCGAAGTTTTTCCCGTTTTCGACAAAAAGCTGACATTGCCCCGACTCATGCAAATCCACTGCTATTTCATGATATCCAACTTCCCCGGCAGTTTCTTCTTTCTTAAACAGAATATCATCCGACTTTACCTTGATATACCGATAGCATTCGGCTATGGATAAATGCATGGTTGAACCATCTTTCTTGTATGTCACCATCATATCAGGAGAGATTTGTAATGCAAAGCCACATTTTCCACAGGTCAAAATACTCTTTTCTGCAATAAATGAATTAAATGCGCCGCATTCGGAACAACGGTAAAACACTTTCTCAAGACCTTTCCCTAAATCAGGGGTTTTTCTTGGGATTTTCTCCGGAATGTAAGAATTTCCCAACCGATCTTTTATTTTCTTTTCCAGCTCTTCCTCAGAACATGCGGGATCAGCGTAAAAAGGTTCCCTGATCTCGACAATGATTTTATAGCGATTAAATCCTTTTGCCCAACGAGGCCATACCGGATAGTTTCCTTTTATTTTTACCGGTACTATGGGTATATCACACCTCTTTAACAACAGTTTCAACACTTCAGGTTTGAACTGTTGTGTCTCTCCTGTCCAGGATCTTTCACCTTCGGGGAAAATGCCAATGACTGCCCCTTTGTCGATTGCTTCGAACATTATTTTGTTTGAGCTGAAATCCGGTTTAAAGCGCTTCCGGGGGATATTCCAGAGTAATCGCATCAGCCATTTATTAAACGGAGACCGGTACATTTCATAGGTAGTCAGGTAAGATATGGGATGAGGAATGGATAGACCGATAAAAACGGGATCTAAATAATTTTTGTGTTCAGCAACAACAAAATATGGGGGTGATACCGGAATTAATTCTTTGTTTTTTGATTGATAATGAAAAAAATATTTAAAAAGCATAAGTAGCGGATATCTCATTGTTTGGTAAAAAGCAGGAAATAAAATGCCAGTTCTTTTAGTATAGTAGTTATAGGCTTCACCAAAACGTTCAGTCAGTCGCAATTCTTCCATTAGGGTGTAAACTGCACTGAACAGGATGAATACCGGTAATACAATCAACAGCAGGGCATAAGATCCCATAATGAGTGCTATTCCAATAAATGTTGTGATATAAAACAGATAAATAGGATGACGCCAGTAATTATATAGCCCACGACGAATGATATTTTTTGGAGGATAGGAGGAAACTGGCAACTCTCCGCTGTATTTGATATACTGCAGGATGGCTATTGTCAGCAGAGGAACCGAAAATAACAGCACGAGACTCCCTCCAATGTATGCAGGTGATTGCCTGTAATTCAAAAAGACTTCCAGCTTGTTTGAAATAGCTATCAGTAGAACCGGGATTAAAACCCAGAAACCCAAAATATAAAGTGATATGATCACAAATTTCCGCATGATTTTGTGTTTTTAATGGTGAGAATAAACGGCTTTTCAATCATTAATAATTTTTGATCTACGAATTATCGGTCTGTTTTAAAATGAAAAAAATGTACAAATAAAACAAACACCCCATAAATAAAGTTCAGGAAAATGATCATTATTTCACTTATTGATACAAACAGTAAAGGGCTTCCAAATTTAAATGCTACGATGTACCGATTCCATGATATCGTATGGAATAAAGCAGAATAAATAGCTCGAATTCGGGTGAAATAAAATTTTTAAATTCCACAAAAAAACCACTTCGTAATGAAGCGGTTTTTATGTTCGGTTATGAAATGATTTTAAAATGGTTTTTTCGATCTGTACCTTAGCTGATGAGTTAGGATTATTTTTTTCTTAAAAGGGAAGAAATCTGTACTGCTGAAATATTTCTTTCATCTACCAATATTATGCTGTCCGAAAGGCCCTGGAAGTTTGTATTCATTTTTATTGATGGAAGAAGTTATTTGAAAATGATAAATAAGTATATAAACCAATACATTGCAATCTTTTAAGCAGATTATTTTACAATTTCCTGCATATTAGAATGATTTGTTTAATGACCGGATCCGAGTCGAGTTAATTTTTCCGGACTCTTATCATGGCAAAAATAAACATAACTAATGCTATTGCAATAATAATGATGGCTACTGTCATAATGCAAAGATATTAGGTAAATATATAATAGTACAATCTCTTTCGAATCAGAGGCTTAATTGACCACTTCAATACTTTAAAATATTGTAACAATTCATTTAACAAAAAGTTCATCTTAGATTAAAAAATTCAAACTAAAGTGGTTTATCCCGCGCTCCTAATATAAAAAAAAGAAGAGCCATCGAATTGTTTATTAGCACTATAATGACAAATAATTTCAATCAGAAAACAGTAATTTTCTTCAGGCTATTGCTGTTGGCAGATTGTAAATCTTATTTACAGTGCAAATTAAATATCAAAAGTGAAATTCAGGCTTGAATGGCTACATCAGACTGAAATAGTTTTCCGTTTTATTTACTCCAGGATAGACTTCTATCGGTTGCACCCGGTTCGTTTGTTACTTGTGTAAGGTCTGTGTGATCAGTCCTGATAACATAAATATGTGATCCTGCATCCGGGCCATCGGGTCTGGTGAATGCGATCTTAGTACCATCCGGAGACCAGCATAGTGAATAGTTGTTGTCCCCAAACCATACCGAGTTTCCCGATGCCGGTACAGACACGAGTGTGTCAGGCTTGGTTCCATCCGGTTCGAATACGATCACTGCTACTGAAAGAATTTCACTCACTTTGCTCTTCATTGAAAGCACTGCAAGTTTATTCCCATCGGGCGACCATGAAGGTGAATAGAATAAATTATAATATATTGAATCCATAGGTACAGGGATGATTTTATTGAAATTGGTTCCGTCTGTATCACAGGTGTAAATTCCGCCTTCCATGCGTATCGCCAGTTTCCCTTTTGGTGATAAAGAGGCGGGTCCTTCGGGAGTATAAATGGTTGGTGGGTTAATTTTACCGTAATCAACCACAGGTACAAGGTCTGTCGAATTCATTAATGGAGTTTGACGATACAATACGTTATAACCGGTGACCGGTGAAAAAAGGGATGAAGTGAACAATATCTGATTGCCATCGGGAGTCCAGCTCGGACTATGTTCCTGTCCGGTAATGTCAGAAACTCTCGTTAGATTTGTGCCATCAATATTTACGATATATACATCATATGCCGAATTACCAGTTTCAGTAAAGTTGCAATAGGCTATCTTCTCTCCGTTTGGTGAAACTGCAGGCCCGTTTGTAACATACCCGTCGCAGATACTCCAAGCCCACCGATTTTCGATATCTATGACACAAATACCATTATAGCCGTTGACGCGTTCGAAGACCAGTTTCCCTGAGCCGAGTATATCGTATGGAATCGGATCAACGATAGCCGGGAATTCCATAATATAAGGTTCTTCTTCATATTGCATGCAGGATATACTGAATAACAGGAATGAAGTCATTGCTATTATATGCGCTTTAGTTTTCATTAGTCTTATCTTGTTAAATACGTTAAACGTGTATTGCATAAAAAAAAATACTCTTTTTTCAGCAATTATTATTATTTATTCAACAACATCAAAATTCTACTGGTCGATAACTGTTTCATTTGAAACTATGCCTTTTTAAATTGCCAGTGAGTAAACATTATATTTTTACTCTGGCTAAATGCATACTTTTAACCAATTGACAATTACATGCTTGCTGATTCTAAATGACGATTTATAGCTCTCAAAGCACTTATTATAAGCTGATTGCAGGTTATTTCTGTTTTTAAAATATTACAGATATCTTAAATAAATAAGTTTTAAAAGGTACTTTTTATACTTATTACTTATATAACAATTGTGTGTGAAAAAAGATTATTGGCAGGTTTCAGATTTAACTTTGTTGCAGGTCTGGAACATTAAAATGCCTGCATTAATAGCTGAACCACATGCTGTTGCCTGGATCACACTTGGTGTTGTTGGAAATAAAGTAAGGATTTACATTTAAAAAAGTCAATGTAAATTATATAGGCAGGTGTTTATACTGCAATGACGCTGTACAAAGGCTTTGAAAAAACAGCTTCTTTGCACCGTCAGGATGTTTAAGCTACTGAATTCTTTTTAATTATTTCTTCCGGTTAACAATAACTTCGTGTTCTGCCGGTCCCTTCTGATTATGTAAAGTTGGGTAAACTTCTTCCCTGTCAAATCCAGGCGGCTACATATTTCAATATTATTATCCGGGACGATGGATCTTGATCTGTATTGTGATATCCTCAGATGAATTGACCCACATATATCAGCAAAAAAGATTGAACTGATTAGTCAGTTGCATCAAATTTCAGTAATAACATAGCCATCAAACCAATCAGAATAGCTTACTAGTATCATCCGGAAAATCTCCGAAAATTCAACTTCCGTTCTGTTAATCTTCCACGCAAATTGATTTAAATTTGTTATAACAAATAAATAGGCTATTTTGATTTTGATTTGATAGTTTTTTTTTAAAAGCTATTTGTAGTTGACTGGTATATAGTCTCTTACAACACAATCTTTAACTTTTAATTTTTTTTGACAGTTCTCCCGTCAGGTTATCGTGAATTTGTTCCTCTTTTGTTCTGACACTGCTTTTATTCATATCTGATTTTGACATGCATGTTTAGGTTATTCGAAAACCTACCATTTTAGTAACTCCGGTCGGCATAAATTCCCAAATGATATATATACGGGAATGGCTTTTAAATGCGAATAGCTATGAAAGTTAAGGGCTGTCTTGGACCAAAATTTTAACCGACAGGAAAAAACGTGTGTGGAACATCATACTTGTTTCCTGATTCAAAAAAAGTACAGGAACCTGCCTTCGGTAGACAGATTCCTGTTTTTTCCCCATACAACTGGTATTGAGGCAAAGTTATATTTAACCGGATATGCAGAAGACTTTAAATCTCAATTATATTTGCAAAATTTTTCCATTGATTTGCTCCCTGATAAACTCTTTTGGAACCGGCAGGGACATACAATATACAACCAGGCAGGTTAACTCCGTTAAACAGATTGCTCCCAATGGTTAAATCGGTGGGAGTGCTTGAATTTAAATATAGAGACTTCAATCCCGAGCAACCCTGAAAGGAATAACTTCCTATTCTTGTCACGGATTTAGGGATTGAAATGCCGTTTAGAGCTGTGCAATCAAAAAAAGTATTTGAACCGATTGAAGTTACAGAATTACCGATGGTCACGCTGGTCAGATTTTTGCAAAAACAAAAAGTGCTATTGGGCAATGAAGTTATTGAATTCCCGATGATTACAGTTTTCAGGTTATCACATTCTGAAAATATTCCATCCCCTAAAGTACTCACAGAATTTCCGATCGTTATGTCTGTCAGGTTGTTGCAATCGTAAAATGCATTATTCCCTATTGATGTGACCGAAGTACCGATGGATATATCAGTCAGGTTCATACAGGAATAGAAGGCAACGTCTTCGATTGAAGTAACCGAACCTGGAACCGTATAACTTCCAGTCTTACCTTGCGGACATCTTATTAAATGCGTTTGTGATTTATTTAATAATACTCCATCCTTCGAAGCATAAACAGGATTTCCATCCTGAACATTAAATGCAGTGAGTTCGGTACATAAATGAAAAGAATTGGTTCCGATTGATGTAAGACCATTTCCAATAGATATACTTTTTAGTCCGCTACAACCCCAAAACATGGCGTCTCCGGTTGAAGTCACAGAATTGGGAATTGTTATATCCGTTAATGCAATACAATTAGTGAACGCCTGATATCCAATTGAATTTACACTATAACCTATTGTTGCAGAAGTAAGCAATTTGCATTCATAAAATGCCTGATTTCCGATTGTAGTAACGCCATCGCCAATTGAGATATTGATTAACCGCATACATTTGCTGAAAGCGAAATTTCCAATTTTAGTAACAGCGTTTCCAATCGTCAAATTAGTAAGGTAAGAGCAAGCCGAAAAAGCACAATCCTGAATCGTTGTAACTGTATTGGGGGTAGTATAACTGCCTTTTCTCCCTTTGGGACACAGTATTAATTTTGTTTGATCTTTATTGAATAATACGCCATCCAATGAAGAATAATCTGCATTGCCCGGTTCAACCGTAATTTCTGTCAGTTCTGAACATTCCAGGAAGGCATCATTTCCTATGGAAGTCAATGCTTTTCCAATGAATACATTTTTTAGTTTGTTGCAATTGTTAAAGCTCTGACCTTCTATTATAACAACCGAATTGGGGATTCTTATCCCGGTCAAACCACGGCAATTGTAAAACGCCCCAAATTCTATAGTTTTGACAGAGTCGGGTATCGTTATACTGTCTAATCCGCTACAGTTTGAAAATGCTCCTGAACCAATCGAAGTGACAGATCCGGGAATTGTCAGTTCCTTCAGGTCATAACAATTTCGAAATGCAAAGTCTCCAATAGAAGTTATTGATTTGGGTAATATGATACTTAGATCCCCGATATCAGTAGAAATTGCATTCGAAGGAATTTCGTTGGCCTGATATTCCTGACTGGATTCCCCAAAAGTACCAAAAGTGCCGGTATAGGCAGCAATAGTAACCCTGCTTAAATCCAGCTTCACCAGACTATGCATGTTCTCCCTGATTGTTTTAAAGTCACGGGCATCAATAGTGCCACTGATAGTAAGGCTATTCAGATCTTTAAGTTCATCTGCTGTCAGCAGGGTCCATAAACTCCCGGGAGTAGTAATACTAATGGTTTTACTGAATAAATCATTATCCTCCGGTTCATTTACTTGCTTACAAGCCATGAAAGAAATGGCAGCCAAAGTGCTTATTAAAAATAATCTCGTTAAAATCTTCATAATGTTTCTGTTTAAATTATTCGATCTTTTCGTTTACTATCTTAATTACATCCAATTTGTTTCTGTTTAAACCATTTTGAATGATCAGGTATGCGTACCTGACCTTGCATTTATGATCTGTATACTTATTATGACTTTATGTTGCATTTAAATATCTTTGCAAATATATGGATTAATTTCGTATATTAACGATATTTAGCGGGAATTTTAAATTATTATTCCATATTTCCCCGGGAAGTAGTTTAAAGTCCCTCTGCGACCTGAAATAACTGCTTCGGAAGGAGTGAAAAAGTTATGAACAATTTCACTTCTCTTTTCTTTTACGATCATTCGGTCAACTATACATTCTGGGTTTTTCCAGTATTCCACGCATAAGTATTCCGGTTTATCACTTTATACCCATTTAAGTCCGAACTACAAGCATGAGAGATTATAGGTTGAAAATGATTTTTCAAAGCATCTCTGTGATCTGATTTATCACCGAAACAGAAGTTCAGCCATTTTTATGAAATAATAAGGAGCCAAGCTACACGTTTTGTTCACATAATCAGGGAAATAACCCCGGCGGTAGCGTCTGTTTTATTTGTTATTTTTTTGTTGTATGTTAATTAATTGTACAACAGGAATGGTTTAAAATTGTCGGTTGGTATGGTAATTGCCTGCCTGTCTCTATAATTTAATTTGTAAATAAAAAAAAGTATGAAAAAGAATTTTTTTGGACTTCTTGTCCTTTTAATTGGTTTGGTATCGTGTAATTCGGACCATCAAACGAAAGTTTCGTTTTTTCTGACAGATGCACCTACCGGTATGTCTTTTGAACAAGTTAACATCGATATTCAACGCGTTGAATATAAACTGGGCAGCGATAGTCTTTGGGAAAGCTTACCAATGGAACCGGCCGTATACAATTTGTTGAGTCTTACCAATGGAACAGATACGCTTTTATCGAACATTTATCTTAAAGAAGGACAGGAAATCCAACAAATCAGACTTGTTTTAGGAAGTGAAAATAACCTGGTAATGGAAGATGGTAGCATAGTAGCGCTTACCACGCCAAGCGCACAGACTTCGGGAATAAAAATGAATATTCATTCCGAAGCAAATGCTTCTTCGGGTTATTCGGTGATGATCGATTTTGATGCAGCCCGTTCTATTACAAAAACCGGTTCCGGAAAATATATGTTGAAACCGGTTATCCGTACCTATATTGTTCAGAACTCTTCTTTTATCGATGGTAAAATACTGCCCGACAGTGTAGCTTACAAGGTTTATACGGTTTCAGGAACGGATACAATTACGACTTATTCAGATCCTGAAAATGCGAACTACTTTATGTTACATGGTCTGTTCTCCGGCGAATATACCTTGACCTATGTTCATCCAATTACAGGTGTAGCAGTACAAAGTGCTCCACAGACCATAATCGGCGGAGCAGATTTACATTTAGGAGCAGTAGATCTTACAGAATAATCACTTTGAATATCCAACTAAAAAGCCCCAATGACTTTCAGGTCGTTGGGGCTTTTAGTTGTAATGAGTTTGGGGGGCGCAAGAAAATCGAAATCTGTTTTTATTTCAGGATTTCGATTCACTGAGTTTATTTATTCCTGATTTCTTCATCCAAACGAATAATAATTGAAAATTCCTTTGGTAAACGGATATTCGGGATGTTTTCACGAATGACGGCTGTAAAAAGTCCTGCAATTTCTTTTTCTGAAAATCCGGCAATGCCACATCCGATTTTAGTGACTAAAAACCTGTGTTCCGGATGGTTTTTGGCATAAGAAATAAATGAGGCTACATAAGGTTTAATTTCATCCACTGTGCTAAACATGGTGGGTATGGCATAAGTCATACCTTGTAATCCAACACCCTGTCCCATAACAGCACCCCATTTTATGGCAGTACGGGCAGCACCTCCCAGATGTTTTCCAGCTAAATTGCTCCCAAACACAAATATCTCATCTGCTGCAAGTGATGTTATTGTTTCGGGTGTGATGTTTGTTCTGTTATCCATAATCAGATGCTAAATCAGTAAAGTTTTAGAATTCCAGGTTGGCTATTTTAAATATTTTCGTTTTCAAAACGCTCTTCCCGTAGTTTGGAGCCTTTGTCTTTTAATTCCTGCGGCCAGGTTGAATATTTCTTCCAGTAATCTTCATCGCTAAGTTTTATATCTTCTTCAGGGAATTCACAATCTATAAACAGTTCCACATCTTCGGCTAATTCTTTGAAAAGTTCATATTCTTCGCGAATCAGGACCGCGTACAAAATCCATTCGTCATTATTCAGATCAAGTAATTCGGGGTAATATTTGAAATATATTTTTTGAACCAGATTGACAAATTCCGCTTTCCGTCTTTCTTCCCGGTTGAAATTTTTGAGTAACTCCCTGTTTTCTTCTTCTATTTCAGCTTTCCATTCCTTATTGGTTATCCACCAGAATTTATATCTTTTTGATTCATCTACGACCTGTGGTTTTGCCGGACGACAATAAAAATCCACCCAATCATCTAATTCAGTATATTCTTCCCGTACATTTCTTCCTGTATTGTGCCCATGAACCAGGTGATACATTTGCATCAAATATTTCACAGTTGCTGTGATAAAGAGTATACCTTCAATAAATTCCACCACCATGGGGCGAGTCTCGGTTCTGAGGTTCGGATATTGTTTATACAATAATTTTCGTAGGGCGGGAGTGATATGCCGTTTTATCTTGGGGTAAACATCAAACATGACATGTAAAACGTCTCTGTTTTCTTCGAAATACTCTTTCGCATCTTCAGGAAGAAAGTCATTGTTCAGACGGGACCATTCCTCAATGTTTTTATCTCCTTCGTTATCATAAACCATAATATTCAGTTTTTAGTTGAAGAATGTTTTATTTTAATCTTAGATATAAACGATTAAGGTCGATATTTTGTTTTTGTTTTTTGCAATATTTTAGGAAGTATTGTTCTGTCAGGGCGTAAGTTAGTGACGGCTTCGCTATCTGAACTTTGGGATGCTTCAATGATAGCATTTACTATTGAAAAAAATTAAAGCGATCTATTGTTTTTTTGTGGATTTAATTCCTGTGCTTTTCATTCCACAAGAAATATTTTAGCAGTTATTTTCAACCAGTTTCCTTTCCGTTTCAAAGCATCAATACGGCAGAAGAAAGCTTTGCCGGCATCCATCAGGCGCGAAATGACTTCGTTATGTTCCATGGGCACCCAGCCGATGCGGGTTTTCCCGAAATAGATACCAATAGCCAGTTCATCGTGTTCGTTTTTAGGATGACGAATCATTTTTAACACCGTTTCAGGTGTCAGAGAGGGTTCAATTTTGTCCATTTCCTTACAGAATGAAGTGCCGGCTATCACAATATCAAGCAAATAGATTTCACGGGTAAAAGGGGCAAGTGCATTTACACCACCACTTCCCATCATCGCAAGAAGTTCGGGAGTTAGTTTAGCGATTCCGGTTTCCATAATCCTAACATGATTAAATACTCGTTTTTCTTATCTTTCTCATTTATCAGGAGCGCCATTTCCAACTCCAGTTTTTCCAGTTCTGCAGTTATCCATACTTCATCATTCAATTGTTCTTTAATGCTGAACGGGAACCGCAGCTCTAATTTCTCAATCTGTTCACGTAGCCTGAGCACGTTGCTTTCCATTTGCAACACAAACTCACTCAGTTCGATGGGTGTGACCTGTAATGTTGCATCTGCAGAGTCCAGGTTAATCGAAAGCAGTATTTCATTTAAAACATTTAAATCATTCAGTTCGTAGGCTGCCTGCGCCCTTACAAACAAGTCTTTTTCATATTCAGTGACGTCAGGATTTATGTCGGGGTGTAACTTTTTGACAATAAGCCGGTATACTGCTTTGATCTTTTTTGTCTCTTCGTCCGACAGAAATTCACCCTTCAGATAGGCCACGGCAGCTGCCAGTCGCTTTGACTCTGTTTCTATTTTTTGTTGATATTCGGCAAAAAGCGCCCTGATTTCTTTATCAATTGCCTCCATATCCGGTTTCTCATTCCTGTTCAGATACGCCTGTATCCGGTCGATGCGTTGCCTGATCATAGAGAGCTCTACCTGCAAACAATACAGTTGATATTGTTTTTTACCGATGCTGTTTAAGAATAAAGCGGTCAGCAGGTTTTCCTCAAAACTTAGCATATCATTCTTCCTCGAAAACAATTCGGCAAACTCTTTTTTCAGCAGCTCCGACCGGGCATACAACAGTTTTTTTTCTTCCGTTAAATCTATCATATCCCTATAGTTTTAATGTTTTCGGGTTGATCAGTTTATTCTTATACCAGTTTGTTAAAAAGTTCTGTGCATAGATTTAAGCAATCCTTGCGCTGTCCATTCAGGGACGATCATTCTGCGTACTGTTTGTAAGGGAAGTATGGAATCGCGTTTTGAGGTCAGAATAAACGAAATTTTAAAGTGTTTGCTCAGTTCCTCAGCGCCTTTGTGGTCATAAACACCATTCGGGTAAGCCCAGTATTCGACAGCCTTGCCAACTATTCCTTCTAATTTCTTTTTTGGTTCAACCACCTGTTTTTGCCAATCGGCCGCCTCTTTATATTTGGTTACCATGGTATGATCCCAACTATGCATCCCGATAGTATGCCCGGCTTTTGCCAGCTGTGCAATTTGATCTTTTGACATGTAATTCTTCTTGTTGTAGGTGATGGTCATGATAAAGAAAGTGCCTCTGAATCCATTTTTTTCCATTACGGGAGCAGCAATCATGGCATGTTCAATTCGCGAATCATCAAAGGTTATCAAAAAAGGTTTTTCGGGCAAAGTTTTATTATAAACCAGATAATCATATAATTGGGCGGGCAGGATGGAGTGATAACCACTATCGGCAAGAATTTTCATATGCGCAGAAAATGTAGCAGGGCTCACGGTATAATCGCTTTTATTGCCTTCTGAAATACGGTGATAACAGAGTACGGGTACTTCAGGCTTTGCAAATATCTGAGCAGGAGTATTCGGGATTTGTTCAACAGCGGCTTTCTCAACCACCGTTTTGTTTCCGGAGCTTTCTTTGGCTTGATTAGTCTTGTTACAACTGATAACTACCAATCCTAAGAATATCGTTCCGATCAGGAAAAATTTTTTGTTCATTTTTTTGTTTTTTGTATGGAATTTATTTTAAACTTATATGCTCATTTTGGCTTCGTAGAAAACCGTAATCTCCCGAAAATTATGATAAAAAGCAACTGCTTTACGCGGTGCAAATATAGTCAAATTAAAAGTAACTATTTTTTTAGCTGCAAATTTAGAAAGTACATTGAACAAGCAAAAATACCGTCAATTCCGGCTCACTGAATTTGTATTGAAGATTGACAATAGTGCGTCATTATGGCTTCGTTTTTGACTTTTTCAGTAATAAGGAGGCTCTAAATCCCTCATTTTCCAGCTTGGCTCGCTTATTGTGGTTAAAAAGCAGAGCAGTCCAGCTATCATTCATAACCGAACACGACTCAGAATTAATATATAATTTTTATTTAATTAAACAGGAGGTTTTAATATGGGAGCATCTGGAAACAAACAACCAAAAAAAGAGAAATCAGGAAAACACTCGAAACACGTACCGTCTTATATGACTGAAGTACCAAAAACTGATTCAGACGATTTGAAGAAACAGAAATAATTTTTTTCTTAATCGACAAAAAATAGAAATGAAGATATTAGCTTCATTTCTATTTTTTGTTTAAGCAGGAATTAACTGCTGTTGCCATGATAAAACCAACTTGCAACGGATAATTCTCTCTTTGCTGTTGTAAAGTAGGAGTGAAAAAACAATTGGATTTCAATCTCCCTCGTTCATTGAAACCGTGATTTCTGTTACAAAATTATTAACCAGGGTAAACTGAAGTTGCGTGTAAAGCTCATTGTCGGTTAATGAAAAGGTTCTTGTTCCGGGAACTTTTTCAGACATTTCGGTAGCTTTATTGTATATGTATGTTGCGAACAGGCTTATATCGTATTTATCGGAGTAGGTATTAAACAAATCCTGTTTCGTATTCCCAATCCCCAGGCCCGACAATGTTTTTATACGTACATCTTTAGTGCTAATGGAATAAACTTCAAGCGAATCGGGATTGTTGCTTTCTGTCATGGACTGGAATATAAACGTCAGCAGATAGTCTTTATAATTCACATCCGCCGTTTTGTAATACTCATCATCCCCCGGTGCTAAGACAATCTTTTGATTTAAAATCTTCTCGACATCCTGCTTATTCATCTGAAGTTTAAAAGGCCCCATTTTCATAGTGGAAACAGTCAGCCGGTCCTGACCAACTGCCATTGAACTAACGAAAATGAGCATACTCAGCATAATTAATTTCTGTTTCATGATTCTTTTCTTTTAAAATGTTCTAAGTGCATGAAAAAAACGATCCGATAAATCCGTGCGAACCTTAGCAATTGGTTAATTATTAATCAGATATTAAATAGGGTTACTTTATCTCCTCTCAACCTTTTCATACTCACTGGTCGCATCATTCTTTTTCAATAAGTCCGACTGAGAAACCAACTCCAGTACTTTGGTTGCAACATTTAATTTGTACTTTTCAGTCTCACAACGATAGGAGAAATCGCGGTAGTAGGCTTCATGATTTCCCTGATAGTTTGTATTCCCAATCAGTAAACCTCCGGCAATTGAATCAAGATAGAATACACCGTTATTTAAATCGTCTTTTCCACAGTTTGCGGCAACCATTTCATCGCCTTTACATTCGGCAAAATACTGATAGCCTGTTGTGCTTTGTAAAAAGATAAAATACTTTTTAACCGGCAAGCTTTTGGCCACCGTCATATCGGCACAAATTATCAGATCACTCAGTTTATCGTTATTCAGATCACCTTTCACGTACTTCGAGTTATCATTCTTAAACGAATACGCGGTACCATTTGGGATTCCTATCTTCAGGGCGTCAGCGGTTTCTATGGGTGTTATCTTTTCGTTTTGATACATGTTACCGCCAAATTGCCGCTTCATTTCTGTCGTGAGTTTATCAACCAGAAACTTATATGTTTCTATTTCGATTTTTCCAATGGATTGATCGTTTTTAATTTTTGGCGTACAGCCCATTAAGCAAGCCAATGCAACGAATAACAGCATTTTTATTTGTCTCATAATTTTGAATTTTAAATGTTTGAATATAATGTTCTATTCAGGTTTGTCTGTCGTGATTATTTCTGTTGCAACATTATCCGTGCTCTTAAATCCCATTACGTATCTCACCACATAAAACGTTGCAATAGCGTAATAGACGATCCAAAAATAGGGGATTTTAACTTCTGCAATACCCAACGCGGAATTGATGATCGTAGGCAGAAATATCGCGTAGATTCCGATTTTAAATAAGTTTTGATAATCAATTTCCGTTTTTAAAACTTTACTTATTATCAGTGCGATCAGTGATAAGGTCACAACTCCTATCAGTTTCCATACGTAAATAAAAAACAAACTCAGTATGAAAAGAATAACCAATCCCGGAATTTTCCAGCCACTCAAGATTTCTATTATTTTATCTTTCGTAATACTGAAGCTTTTGAAATCACTAAGATTATAACTTGTGGTTTCAACAGCGTTTTTCTTATTAATTATTTTTGATTCTGAAATAAATATCCCACTCTTGTATACATCTAAGATCTCTCCGGAATGTTTCCCACTTGTATCAATAATAAAAACAGACTTGTTTTCTCCGTTTCGTATAAATGGCATTTTGCCCTGGCAGACGAAATGGCCGTTTTTTAATTCAAAATCAGGGAAGTCGATCTCCAGTTTAGTGACAACTTCATTCATTCCCTTATAAATCTCAATTTCAGCCTTTATCATGATAATACTGCCAATAAAAAGCATCAGGATCAATAAAAACCACATCGATTTTCCGAAGTCTTCCGCTTTTATTCTTTCTCCAAAATCCTTCTCCAATAAACTCAATTTTACTTTTTCGAAATATTTTACCATATTATTTCCTCCTGTTTTCATTTCTAAGTGATCAGATCTATCAAAATTATGTGTTTTTCATTCTCTTTGCAAATATATGGATATATTTTTTATTTTAACGGTTATCCCGTGTCTTTTCAAAATATTAATCTGTTTTTATGCTCCTCCCGGATCTTCAGGTCTTGCACTGACCAATTTCTCCGAAAACAAAAGCGGTGAAACTGTTCTGAACAATTTCACCGCCGGGTATTTGAAAAAATCATATGCTTCAATATCGTTTTATGTTAAGCTAATTGTGACGTATTGAATGAATTTTAATGCTTTGATTATTTTCATTTTCAAACTTTCAAATGCTAACGTACCTGCCTGCCGGTAGGCAAGGTGGACATCCCTTTTCTGGCGGGATTGGCACATTTCCAAATTAACTTATTACTGGTATCATTCCTGCTTTTAACAGGCTACTCTCAGCGACCAAAGATTTCTTTATTGTTGATCTGCACGCTCTTTTTCCTGCATCGCCCCGATTGTTTCTTCCATTAATTTTTCCAGATCCCAACCGAGCATTTCTGCACCCTGCTGAATAACATCGCGCGAACACCCTGCCGCAAATTTCCGGTCCTTAAATTTTTTCCTTACCGACGAGACATTCATATCCAGCGTGCTTTTACCCGGACGCATCAGTGCTGTAGCCCCAATCAATCCGGTTAACTCATCCACGGCATAAAGTACCCTTTCCATTTCATGTTCGGGTTTTACATCCACCCTGTGACCGTATGCATGCGATACAACTGCCCGTTCAATTTCGGGATCAACATCTTCCTGCTCCAGAATTTCCTGCACCTTGATACAATGTTCTTCAGGATATTGTTCGAAATCCAGATCATGAAGCAGGCCCACCAACCCCCAGAATTCGACTTCAGCACCGTATCCCAATTTGTTTGCAAAATAACGCATCACAGCTTCCACGGTTTCGGCATGCTGCAGGTGAAACGCTTCCCTGTTATATCTCTTCAGCAGTTCCAGGGCGCGTGCCCGGGTCATAGACGGTTTAATTCTTCCGGCATTGTCTTCAGGTAAATGTTCTATTCTCATTGTTTTATATAATTAAATAAATGATTATCCGTAATGTGCCCTGATTGATAGAAATATAGGGCTCTATAACGTTTCAGGTGGGTAAAATGAAATATGAATTTTTATCATTATGTTATTTAAGACTTAAAGATGTTAGTACGTGACTATATCTTTAATAAGATAATAATAGAACGCGGATTTACGCAGATCGAGCGGATAAAAAAACGGATAAAAAATACTTCGTATTTTGATTTCCGATGAGAATCTACTGAAATTTAAATTATTGCAAAATAGAAAATAATGATAAATACGTAGATGTAACATATCAGAATATTTTGAAGAAAAACTGTTTGTTTCTGGAAATCATTCCATCCCGATAGCTATCGGGATGGAATTAAAATCCGTTTTTATCCGCTAAACCCGTGTGAATCCGCGTTCTATTATTTTTTTTTCGACATCACAGATAACCCACCCCAAACGTTATAGAGCCATATTGTTTTTAATTCGGGTTTCGCGATTTCCAAATCGTGTGAATTGATATTTAAACGCGATTTGGAAATCGCGAAACCCCTATCCGTTTACTCTGATCCATATGATATTAGGATGTAATGCGGATAATCAAATAGAATACTATGCAACTTTCTACACTCTGATAGCCTTCGCCGGTCAGGATCTGTGACTCCCGATTGTTACACAATTCCAATTGATAACCCTCCCGCTGAATTCTTTCCTGATTTAGTTGGTGGAGGTAATCTTATTGAACAACAAAACCCGAAGGCAATGCCAATAACTGGTATTGAATGGTTTTAGCCAACCTGTAATCACCCACCGCATTGGGATGCAACCTGTCCGTTTCTTTATCGTGGAAATATTGTGATTGAGCATCGGCCAGTGGAAACAGACCGCTTATCGCGTGGAGGTCGATCAGTGGAACCGCCCAATAAGAAGCCACCTGCTTTAATGCATTGATGTAGTCATCGATATACAATCCCTGCCCGTTGCAATAATTTTCATCAGGTTGCACATTGTTCCCGCTGAACTTCGCAAATCCCCTGTGGATAGGAGTCATGATAATAATCTGTTGTTGTGGAAAATTGTTCTTCAGGTACGACATGACTATATTTATGCGTCCACAAAACGTAGAATCATTCAGTATCGGCGTGCGGTATTTGCGTGTCACCTGATTGCCGTTCATGTTGGTTTGCCTGGTTGTTTCACTGAAGAACTCACCCAAAGCAATGCCGTGGTTATAGTCATTCGTGCCTGCAAAAATCAGGATTGCATCCACGTCCGAACCTTTTTCTTCGTGCAACTTCAGCGCCTGCCTGTAAATGCCATCCCACTGATTTCCGTTGATTCCATATACCAACGGTTTTATCCCCAGCAATTCGTTCAGATACTCCCAGTAAATACAGGTAGTTCCAACGCGACGTTTATCAGTCATCGAATCTCCCAGAAAAGCCACCCGCTTGCCCTGCCACTGTGATTCCGGTGTTTTTTCGCTTGCTGCTACAATTACTTTGGGAGCATCTTTTGGCACAGCCTGTTGGGCATATCCATTAAAACCAACTGCCCACATAATGATGCCTGCACTTACAATTATTCTTTTCATATTCTGATGAATTTATTTCAATGCAAAAATAGTTTTTTTTCAACAGCGAATCATCACCATTTGACGTAGTTTCAACAAAGCAACTTACTAAAAAAGTAACGCCGGCTTTTAATTTTCTAATCTGGAAGTCTGGAGCTTGCCTAAGTAGGTATGCCATCCTACTTTAAGTTGGACTTTCATCTAACTTGCCTAAGTCTGTAACTGCTAAAAACAACTCAACCTACGTCGAACAGAGATCAACATGGGTTTTAAACATTCAACCCAAATCGATGTTTTTTATGCCCATCTCAATTGTATGGGCGTTTATTGAGTGTAGTGAGTTGAATATGTAATATATATTAATAAAACAAAATAATAGTACCGTATGTGTACTAATGTATTTATATTTGCATTGTCAATACTCAAAGAGTATAGGACCTGGCAAGAGACTTGTTCTTTCAACCGCAGTGCCTAAAGTTGCGTACCTCGCCCACGAAGCGAGGTTTTCTTTTTTTAGGAGTCTTTGTATTGACGATACCATGAGGTATACATATTTTTTTTTGTAACATCAACGCAAAAAGATGTAATAAGCAATAAAGCCGGTTTTATCTCACGAATGATAATAATAAAATCACGTTCTTTATACCAGTAATAAAGCTGATTAATCCCTTTATCATTGACTTTCTCAAAAAAAAGTATTCGATTATCCGAGACATTTTCCAGGATAGGCCGAATCCAATGAATTCGATTTGCCCTTTCTCTGTCAAAAACCCTCTTTCCGGTATATTTGTTTTCCCTTGTTACTAAATGTACAAAAGTTTCTGACTTTCTCTTAAACAAAAGATGATTTGATTTACCCATATTGACCATTAATTGTTTGCCTTGGATAGTCATTTTATTTGTCACAAAATCATTCAGGAAAATACCATACATCTGGTATAGCTGGTCGTTAGTAGGAGCATCAATACCTAACTTTGCTAAATCGAATAAGTCATCTAATTCATCTAAACTCATTTGTTAATAGATTTTAGTTGAAAGTCAAAGATGTTAAATTTAGCTTCCCAGGGCTCAGTACCCTCACTGATACAATAACCGGATTTTTTTTCTAAGTAATCAATTACTGCAAGTTTTACTTTTGATGCTTCGGGTTTCAAGTGTTCATTACGTGCTTTATAAGTGGCTGCGCCAATAAATAAATCTGTCAATTGAATAAATTCATTTTCGTACGAATGAATGTGTTGAAAATAAATAAAAGGAGAATTTCCTTTATGTTTATTTTGAAACACTTCAGCAATTTTCTTTAAACTATTTTTTCCACGTGTATCTTTGATATCAAGGTACATGCGATAGTGATTATTGGCAGGGTTAGTATAGGGATTATTTAAAAGAAGATAGATGCTTTTATAGTAAAAATTATTAATGTCCCCCTGGTTGTATTGGTTGTGATCGAGTTTTTGTTTGTTCTTAATCAATATACACCGGAACTCAATATTATTATCAAAAAAGAAATCGATAAGATCTTTGTATAATTCAATTCTTGACATCGAAAGGGTATTCCATTTAATTTCAGTAGCTGATTTATGCCTCAACTTTAAAACCTTGATTTTTTCCTTTAATTGAATATAACTATCAGCCTCAATTTTAGTATAACCCAAGCACATAACAGGCATATTGTCATTCTGTAAATGACAACTCTCGTCGCTATAAATGTTATATACTTTCTTTTTATCCATTTTTTGTAAATTTGTTGTTATCAACGAACAAAGATAAACATAATTTTTTACCCATATTTACGAATTGAGACTCCATTAGTTTTTATAGAAATAAAAAAGCCGGATGCATAGTCCGGCCTTTTTTAAACAGTAAGAGGGTGCCCTTGCGGACACCCTCTTTTGAACATGAAATAAGAATGTTAATGTCTTTGGATACTGATTAAAGCCATCTTGAGTTTGATCCGGATATGTTTTTAATAAGCCGGCTATTCGCTTGCTTAGTTCTGCCTTATATTTCCGTTTCAGATTTTCTCTCCACACTGTTTTGCCAGTATGTAAAATTGATCCTTGCCGGATAGGGAATGGCAGCCACATCGGCCTTTGATTAGTTTTTTTACTTTACTAAATCAGGATTATTGTATGCAGTCTTTTGCAAGACTACTTGTTAACAAACTCCGGATTGTGTCGGGCTTCAATTTCAAATGATAGCTCATTTAATCTTAAAGCTTGTTGGTGCAAAGTATGTGGTTCAACAGAGAATCTTTTTACGGATTCAAAGTTAATTCACTCCTTTTCAAAGAACTCAAATCACCGGTCAATCGTATTTTTTTGCTGTATATATAATTCCGTTGTTAAACAAGGAAACTATTTTAGGATAAGTTGCTGTACTTGTCATTTTTGACCTTCAAGGCTTTCCGCCATTTGCATAGCTTCGAATGCTCATAATGACTGTGTCTTTGCAGACACTTCATAGGAGAGCATTACCCTGAAAACTCCTGTCGCCTGACGCCTTTGACGGCTTTGCTGCTAAGTCTGGTAAACTTCTGCAATCGCTTGCAGCTGATTTTTTCCGTTTCAGGGGGATCTATGTCAGTCCCTTATTACGGGGATTTCGGTTCTTCCGGTGTTGCGGTATCCATTTCTTAGCATTCAGACTGGCTGATTTCGTTAGCTTCATCTTTATAGTACAATGCTGATATTGCTATCAGGTTTATACTTATGCAGCACTTTTACGCTTGACTGTTTTACTCTGTTGGCATTATAACCAAAAAATAAAATGCGTCCAATTAAAAACTCATTCATATAATTAAATACTGTACTGCCGCGACTTTTAATTTTTTTGTACTGCATCGCCTGGAACTGTTAGTCACAAGGTTCGAAACATTGCTGCTTTTACTTTTGTGCCCGGAAATGAATATAAGTAACGAATTACTTTTTATTGAATTCCCATTCCGGCTACCCGGCTTACCTGTCTGCGAGAGACAGGGCTACGTTTTATTCAAACGTACCATAATTATATCTATATAGTCTGACTCACAGGGGATCATGATTGTGCAAGAGACCTTAAAACTATTTACTTTGTTATACATCTCATTGCAAACTTGCGTAAACAATAACGGAGATAACTTTGTCATAATAGTCAGTATGTTCTTTACATAAAAATAATTTCGCCTCTGAACCTGGGTTCTAATATTTAACTATTGACTTTTCTTGATGTATCAGTATTTCAAAGAGCGTTTCAACATTTCATTTCATGCCTGAGTCGAAACTCATGATGCAAATATAATGCATTGAATATGCGATTTGCAAGTATTTTGGCCTGTTGTTGTAAACAACTTTTCAACAGGAGTTATGAACAGGTCAATCTACTGATTTTTAAGGTACATGAAATAGCATTGTTAATAACTATAATACCGTATTGCAATAATATCCCGATAATTCGACAAAACAGCTTTTTAAAATTTGGTTCAAATTGTTATAAAACGGATTCTTTTATCGCTATAATCTAACTGCCCCTCGTCCTGATGGCTATCGGAACGAGGGGCAGTGTGGTTGAAGCTTCAACAAAAAAACAAATATTATTTCCAACTATGCTTTGTATTGTTTTAGCAGGTTCTTCGGTAGTTTAACCGAATCAATACACCAATAATCCCATTGATACAACAAGTTTATTTCACCGGCTCCCAAAAAATGTAGTGATTCCACAGAACCTTCAATTTTCCCGTCAAAGTCACATTCGAACTGAACCCTTGCCTTCTTTGTATCGAAAACGACTGCGGTAATGGAAAAACTATTGAGTTGAAAAGAACTGAACGCCTCCCTGAAATGAATATCCCAATCTGTTTTTTTTGCTTTTCTACTTAAGAAGTTTAAATAGAAATCATTCTCTTTCTCAAGATATGAACTAAAAAAATCATGAGCATGATGACGTATATCGTAATCGTGATTGGGATGAAATTCTTCGTAAATAAAGTTTGTAAACATGCCCGGCATATGCAGGTCCTCTATTTCTTCGAGAAATAACTCTTCGGTAATAAAACGGTACAACTCCCGATCCGGGACTTCACATATCGTGTCCAGGCGAAGCTCATGTTCGTCCATTATATGAATAATCCGTTTTAATTCATCAGCAATATCATTCTCCCCGAGCGCTTCCAATTTCCGATACGGTGGATTCCCGAGAAAATCATACAATTTTTTCCGTTCAGCTTTTTCAAACGCATTTTCAAACGCCATGATGTTATCCAAAAACAAACTCTCTATTTCAGGAGGCAATTCATTTGGGGTTGACATGCCCGAAAAAGTAGCTCCGAACTTTTCGGAAATTTTCTTTTTCTTTTCTTCGTTCGCCGCCCGTAGCTTATCAGGATCTTCGTTATGAGATTCATTGTCTGTTTTCATAATCAATCATTATTAATTTTATGAATAGAAAAAATATATACAAATCATTGCCTGCCAGTTTGAGTGTTTTTTATTTATTTTTCATTCTGGCTTTCATTCATTCTCCCCTCGTCCCGATAGCTGTTGTGGGCCGCGTCAGTAAAGTACTTATCCTACTCCAACGCCTTCCTCACTGCCTGCAACAAAGGCTCTGCCGAGATGTCCTCACCTACGCTGTTATTCATCCACAGTTGCGGGATAATACGACCCTGGGTGTACATGCGCTGTATTTCATCGGCCATTGATTTCCCTTTCATCTGACCTTCAACCTGAAAACTGATTAGATGGCCGATGGGATAATTCGACAAATAAAGTGGGGCATCAATCATGTGCGAATAGATGGCCAGAATGGTTTCATCTTTTCCGCCCAACACTCCGGCATAGTATGTATTCCATATTTCCTTTGATTTGGAGATAACAGCTTCTTTCAATTCCTGAGGTGTTGCATCCGGATGGGCATACATCCATTCCCAGGTAGCAATATCAAGCAAGGCCACACCCATAATTTCGTAGCACGACCAGAAATCATCCAGTGCCAGGTTGTTGTCCGCATCGGTATTCGAATTCTTAAAACCAAGCAATTCAAGGTCGCGTTTCTGGAACATGAAAGCAACTGCTTCGGTAAACGCGGTATTCGGTACGCCGTTCAACATCCAGTAATCCACATCATTCATGGTAATGGTTTGTTCCGTGTTGTGTCCGAACTCGTGAACAGCAATATTATAGCCCTTGTAATCCATTCCCGTGGGAGCAATGCGTGTACGCAGATGGGCAAAATCGTTACGCATCACTGCACCCGAGGCATGACCGGAACCACGCGCCGGGTCAACTTTTACCAGCGAAGCTATTTCCCCGGCCTTTTCGGCTGACCAGCCCAGTTTCTTAAGTATCTCCGGAAGATCTGCTTCCATTGCCTGAGGATTCGGGTATTTTTTGGAAGTAATCCCGTTTAACTCTGCTTCCGAAATATCGGGTTTTGACTTAAAACCATTGTACCAGATATCATACGGACGTAGCTGACGACCCAGTTTCTTTTGAATCAATGCAGCCACCCTTTTTGCCTCCGGCGATACAAGCAATCCTTTAAACAATGTCTCCACATCCTGCAGGGGAATCTCCAGGTATCCGTTGAAATTACGTACCAACGCGTCAGGAAGTTGTGGAGTATAGGCATCCAGTGCTTTATTTGCCCGGAAAGTTGCAAGCAAGGTCTCATAGCGTTTGTTGCTCTCCTGTTTTGCTGCTTGTGTTTTTCCATCCGCAGACACAACATTCGTCACCGGATTCCAGCCGTACTTTTCATTGTTCACCACTTCGGGCGGAATGGACTGGTCGATAATGCGTTTCATCACCGAATAAATCATTTCCTGTTTTTCATTTCCGCGTTTTTTATCCGAATAATCCGATTTGAGTTCATCGCGCAGACCCCAGTGACTGATCAGCTTCATATCAGTCGGGAAAAGTTGTTCGCCCTTATTGTTTTGCAGCTTACCCATGCAGATATTATAACCCGAAATATATGCATCGGCCGAAGCGAGTACCTGCGACAGATTTTGCAGTACATCCGATGGGATGCGTGTTGTAAACCGGTCACCCATGCGGGCATAAGCCCATTGTTTGCGTGTCCATTGTTTGCCAAGTTTTGTTTTTTCTTCCAGCGAATAATAGGGGAAATTAAGCGCGGTCATAAAGGCTGTTTTATTGGCGAAAAGGTCTTCGTCCAAATGCGAACTGATATCGTACCCGCCGAAAAGTTCATCCACCGGGGTTATTTCGGAACCCGTAAGCTGCACCGGTTCTTTCAGTTGCAAATCTATCTTGTGAAAATAGCCACTGATGATTTCAAGATTCCGCTGAAGCTTCCCGAACAGCGTATCCAGTTGCACTTCATCCGCAATAAAATTTGTTTTGCAAAAGGCCCTGAATTCCTCCGGTGTTCCATCTTCCTTACGCCATAACCCTGCTACCTGAGCTACACCACGTTCAACACGAAAGCGCGATGTTTCGCCTGCTTCCCCGATAATTGTTCCGGCTACCTGCTCAGCCAACGCCGCATCGATATAAATATTCTTTTTCATTGTTCCGGTTGTTTTTTCCTGGTTATTAACGGCAAAAAGCGATAAGTGGAAACAGACCAGTATCAGCACCGTAATCATTTTTGTTTTCATATGTGTGTTTTTTGTTTTTATAATAAAATGCATGGGTACTGACTGCGTCAATCAAAGCCCTGTGTCGAAAAGAACGATATCAAACCATCCATAAAAATCAGGCTCAACATTAGCTCTTTGTTTTCAGTTTGTGTTTGTCATCCGATCCGGAATTATTTTCTGTCGGGACTTTCGAAGCCTTTTCCCTGATCAGTTGAACGAATTTATCACTTTCTTCCATATTGGGTGAATGGGCTGATTTTTCGAATAAGAAAAACGCTTTCTCAGGCGCAGCTATGGAGTCGGAATATTTCGAGGCCAAGGCAGAAGATACCTGATAGTCATACCTGCCACCGAAAAAGTAAACCGGGATTTGGAATGTTTTTGATGTTTCGAACAGGTTGTCGTCCGAAACATAATGGAAAGCATACTTCAGCGAAAAGAGTATACCCTGCATATATTTTATTTTTTCGGATAATGTATACCCATCGAAAAGCAATATCGTTTTTACAATACCAGCCATCGAAACGTTTTCGTGTGTTACTCCGATACCATATTTATTCATAAGTTCCGAGCGCACCGACATGATATAGTCCAGTGAAGGGAAATCGGGCGCGTTGCGATTGAACTTCTTTAATTCCGTCAGTCCTTTTTCATCACCGGTTTCGGTTGCATGTTGCAGCATATAATCGTAGGCTAACAATTCCGATTCTTTTTGATACGTTACCTGACCAATACCAAAATAGGCCAGATAGTTTCCGGGATACTTTTCAATGGTTTTGATGCCAAGATACGAACCCCAGGAATGCCCCAGCAGGAAGATCTTATTTTTTTTAAACCGTCGCTGCAGATATTCAGTCATTTCACGTGTGTCCTCTACCATTTGTTCTATAGTCATTGACTTCGGATCGGTGGTTTTTGAAAAAGTCATACCGGCACCCCGTTGATCCCAATAACAAACTGTAAAATACTTCTCGGGTCTTTCAGCCTTCTCTTTCGACAGGACCATGGGAAGTTCAGGACTACCCGGTCCGCCATGCAGGTATAAAATAACAGGGTTTGCCGGGTTCTCACTCCGGATAAAGAAACCCTGCCTGATACCTCCGATCATTATTTCGTTTTTCTCTGCAATGGCATTGGGAATCATTTTACCCGATGCATCGGTCAGCGGTTCTAACTTTCCCGGACTATTCAGCAGCAATACTAAAAACAGGATAAAAAGTACAGTAAGTAAGGAAAGTAAAACGATCAGTATAATTTTGCTTGCTTTTTTCATCTGTTGCTTATTTTTTATGTTTGATAAGTTCCCACTCCCTCATTACAATTGAGGGGAAGAGGAGAACATTCATTATTCTCAATTACTTGTATCCCAAAGGATGCTTACGATTATCTCATTCCTTCTGCCAAAGAGCTGCCAGGGAGCATTATAACCCAGGAACCGGAAATTTCCATAATACTTGATTCCATGAGATCGCAACGCGCTTTCGAGTTTTTCCGAATATTTTTTAATTTCACTGTCGGAAGCATAGCCGCTAAACCGGATAGCGGCAACATATTCGTCGGTGGTTGAACTAATAATTACATTCGGGTCATTTGGCTCCGGTAAGTTGACTTTTGTGTAGGCTGACGGCATTACAAAACTCATGCTCGACGAAGTATCATTAATATCCATGTGTACCGGTGTAGTCATTGATATTGATTTGTTGGACTGATTACCTCCGAAAATAAAATTTGCCAGCTTTCGAAATCCGGGGTTTGCCAGTTCTTTGTACGATTTGGCTGATGAGGTAACTGTAGCCAAAGTAGCCGACGGGTAAAACCGGATTTCAAAATCTTTTTCGGTTTTTATTACCCGGTAAATCTGTGTTTCTGTTTTATTTGCACCCATAATTGAATTGATTTGAATAAATATTAGTACCGAAATTAACAAAAAGGAAACGATCAAAAATATTCTCTTTTTCATATTGAAAGTATTAATTGTTTTATGACACTTTAAACAATTATGCATAATCAAAGTTTAGATCCCTTCTCCTCCTCGTTTGTAAGGAGGGAAAGATGGTTCATTGTTTATAACAATGCAACCAAAAATAACGTTACAAACGTTCTACCATTATCCCCCTTCTCCCCCTCGTTTGTAACGAGGGGAAGATGGTTAATTGTTTATAACAATGCAACCAAAAATAACGTTACAAACGCTCAACCATTATCCCCTCGTTACAAACGAGGGGGAGTGGATTTTTCTTTATTTTTTTTCAAATTGTCGCCTGAGCCCTTTTATTAAATTAATAGGTGAGTCGATCAATATCATGTTTAAAAGCCATTCAGGCAGCTGTTCTTCCGGATCCACGAAGAATTCAAGTTCTACCTGCGTCCGATATTGGCTCACGTGTCGCACCGTCCATGCCTGCCGGTATTCTTTGATCCGTATCCAATCCTTATTCTCGTGACAGCTACCCGCAAGCGGAATGGCAGTAATCCTGTATTCACCACTGGCCTGATCGATGGTTGTAGTTGCATTCACGCACAGATCCCGGTTAATGAACGGCCAGGGCATTTTATAAACCAGATAGTATTGTGCCTGTTTGTTCTTTTCGTACTTCAACAGCCTGATCAGTTCCGCATTCTTATCCCACCAATCCCTGTGGTTGATGTCTTCGATTAGTGCAAAAACCTTTTCGGCCGGCGCCTTGATCTCTGCAACACCTCTGAACGACTGCAGCTTTTTCCCAACTTCCCGGCAGGAGTAGAGTTTCACCCCATCCTTTTCTTTGATAAAATTCCAGGTCTGGGCAGTCGACTGACAAGGGAGCATCAGCCACAGAAAAAAGATAAGAAAAACAGCTAAATACTTATTTTTCATTGGAATTTATTTTTTGAAACAAGTTCGAATTATGAAGCACCGGCAACATTACAAACCCAATCCGGCATTGGAGTCAGAGTTAATTTCTTCTTCTATACATGAAATTGACAGGCCCTGGTTTTTTTAATAATTATTGGGCTAAAGCCCATTTGAATTGTTTGTTTATTTTGAGATTGGGATAAATCCCAATCCTATTCAAAATTTTATATTCAACATTGAATGGGATAAATCCCAATCCTATTCAACATTTTTTTGTATAAATCCCAATCCTATTCAATTGAATAACCACCATGATTTGCCACCATGGGGATTTTTTATTCTCTTTGCAAATGTATGCATTTAATTTGCATTATAATTAATTTAAGAAGCATATTTCGCCTAATTGTTTATTTATGCCATTGTTTGGTCATTATTTCAAGATCAAATCAGATGAAAAACAAAAACAGGATTGAGTTTTAGCCCAATCCTATTCAAATGAATGGGATAAATCCCAATCCAATTCAAATGGATGAATTAAATTCCAATCCAATTCAAAATATTATATTCAACATTCAAAATTGAATGGGATAAATCCCAATCCTATTCAAAATATTATATTCAATATTCAAAAATGGATGAATTAAATTCCAATCCTATTCAAATGAATTTCCTCCATGAATTTCCTCCATGAATTTCCTCCGGCTTTAGCCGGAGGCTATTCTTTTATTGAAAAAATCATTGCGAAAATTCCACACAATATTGCGAAGGCTCAATTCGTTTAATCAAATTTGTATAAATCCTCCAGGAAGGGCTTATTTTCCCTAAACTGAAAATAATTGAAATAATCATTCATGAATAAAGTAATATAATGAAGTAATTATTTAATTTTGCAGCCTTTATTAAAAGAATGTAACTTTAGAATTTCATCTGTATTAATCGAATTCATTTTATGAATGATTTGAAACCAGGTTCAGGTATTCAGAAAATTACTTTATCAGGGCTAATAGTAACGCTTGGTATTGTTTATGGCGACATAGGAACGAGTCCGTTATACGTTTTTAAAGCCATCCTTGCCGGAGGTAAAGAAGTCAATGAATTGTTGGTGCTTGGAGGCATTTCCTGTATTTTCTGGACTCTGACCCTTCAGACAACCATTAAATATGTTTTGATTACCCTACGGGCTGATAATCATGGGGAAGGGGGGATTTTTGCTTTGTTTGCATTACTGAAGAAAAAATCAACCTTTTTTGTAATTGTCACTATGATTGGAGGCAGCACTTTGCTTGCCGATGGTATCATTACTCCTGCCATTACAGTTACTTCTGCGATTGAGGGGCTCAGAATGATAAATCCAACTATTTCTGTTATACCTGTTGTATTGGTGATTCTGTTATTTCTTTTTTCTTTCCAGCGTTTTGGAAGCAATATTCTTGGAAAACTGTTTGGTCCTATTATGTTGGTTTGGTTCTTAATGTTAGGTCTGTTTGGTGTTATTCAAATCTTTAAATTGCCTCATGTATTGACTGCTGTCAATCCGGTTTATGCCATTGAACTGCTGATTAAATATCCGAGTGGTCTTTTGTTACTTGGAGCAGTCTTTCTGGCCACCACAGGAGCAGAAGCACTTTATTCCGATTTAGGACATTGCGGTATAAAAAATATACGTATTTCCTGGATTTTTGTAAAAACCATGCTTGTGCTTACTTATATGGGACAAGGAGCCTGGGCGCTAAATCATCCGGCCATTGCCAAACATATAAATCCTTTTTATGCAGTTATGCCCGAATGGTTTCTGATTCCCGGAATTTTTATTGCTACTTCTGCAGCCGTCATTGCCAGTCAGGCTTTGATAAGTGGTTCCTATACACTGGTCAGCGAGGCAATTTCCCTGAACTTTTGGCCGAAATTTAAGGTTTCATATCCTACATTTCTAAAGGGACAGGTTTATATTTCGCTGGTAAACTCATTTTTGTGGATAGCATGTTCCTTTGTAGTTGTATTTTTTGGTGGTTCGGAACATATGGAAGCTGCTTATGGACTTTCAATTACTATTACCATGATAATGACTACCCTGCTTTTGTCGGCATGGTTGCCATCCAAAGGGTGGAAAAATATTTTCCGTATAGTAGTAATAATCACTTTCCTTACTATTGAAGGCGTATTTCTGACGGCAAATATGAATAAATTTATGCATGGCGGATGGTTCACCATCGTGTTGGCGCTGTTTCTCTTCACTATTATGTATGGATGGTATTATGGTCGGAAAATTAAAAACCGTTACATCACTTTTACCAATCTGGAGAAATATATTAATCAGTTTTGTGATCTGAGAAATGATAGCAAGATTCCATATTTAAGTGCCAATCTCGTATATATAACGAAAGCTGATGAGCCAATGGAAATAGAATCCAAGATCATTTATTCTATTTTTCGCAAGCATCCCAAAAGAGCAAATACCTATTTTCTGCTGCATATCATTGACGACGAATCACCAAATACATTTGAATACAAAGTCAATCAAATTATTCCGGGTATATTAATCAAAATTGATTTCAAGCTGGGGTTCAAAATTGAGCGAAAAATCAACCTTTATTTCCGTGAAGTCATTGAAGATCTCGTGGCAAGCGGAGGCTTTAACCTCGAAAGTCCGTTTGATTCGTTGCGGAAGTATAATATCCCTTCCAACTTCCTGTTTGTAGACCTTGACCGAATGTTGACGGTGGATTACAAACTTCCTGCCAATGAAAGGTTCATTATGAATTTGCACAATATAATACGGAATATTAGTAACAACGACATCAAGTCATTGGGGCTGGATACCAGTTCTACAATTGCTGAAAAAATTCCGATCCTGATTCATCAGCAAGTTATAAACCGGATCCAAAATAATTCAAATCTTTCTGCTGAAGATGAGGACCAGATGCCCGGATAGTTATGAACAAAGCGGAGAAACGGACTCATTATAATAATTTAGGAGTCCTCGTTCGGGCTGAAAGCCCATTATAATACTCTCCCCCTCGTTTGTAATAATGGTTGGAGAGGAGTTGTTTATAAAAAGGATTACCAAAAATAGCGTTACAAACGCTTAACCATTACCCCTCTTTACAAACGAGGGGGAGAGGAGTTTACCTGGGTCAGTTCAGCCTCGTATAAAGATTTTATTTCAAAAGCTGTTAATGCTTTGTTGTAAAATCTTAATTCGTCAAGTAAGCCCGGATAGTAAAGCATCCAAACGTTCTCAGTGGATCCTTCGGCTTCTATCGACCAGGCTCCAATATGAAATTTAGTAGCAACAGCCAGTGACAGATCTCCCAAAAGTGGTTGGGTGCCATTTGCCTGAGACGAGTCGGCATATTTAATCCCTTCATCTATCAGCATGCCATTCGCATAAACAGACATGGTTGATGTTGCTTTGTTGTACGAACATACAATATGAATCCATTTGTCAGTCAAAAATGCTTTATTAAAAGAGTATTGGTTTTGCAAAAACCATACAGCGGTAGAATTATACAAATACGAATTAAGTGCTAATGAATCTGCATTTGAAGCACTTTCAACAACAAAACCAAAATTTCCAAGATTCACATCGCCTCCGTTCAACGAAAAAACAGACGCGGCACCATTATTTGATCCCGGGCATTTGATCCAGGCAGCATAACTGTATTCACGGAGGTTTTTGAAAATATTATCCGGTGCAACATTGTATTCCAGGAATGCCTGATTTCTTGAACCCTTGTAAGCATTGCCCCTGCGGCCGGGAACAAACGATGCATCCCCGGCTTTTTTATTAAATGTGATCCCATCGCCGGTTGCTATTGAACCCGATTCTGATTCAAAAGGGAAATAGGCCACTAAATTTGAAGCGGCAACAGTGCCCGGATCAATCTTTAATGCATTTGTGTTAAAAACAATACTATCAATGTTGTTAACTTCTATTTTTATGATACCACCCGTTTTTTGATGGATATATAGCGTGTCCTGTGCTTTTAATAACTGACTTACAAATACTAAAATACTCACTAATACTATGGTTCTCTTCATTTTCCTTATATTGTTTTATTTTTTTACTGCAGCCCGCATTGTTTAGATCAAGGATACAAAAATTATCGTTACAAACGCTCTACCATTACCTCCTCGTTACAAACGAAGGGGAGTGGATATTTCGCTTCGCAATACTTTTACTAGTTAGAACCTTAATTATAATCTATTTTTTGTTGAGTATTTTTTGTGGTTTTTTTCTTTATTTCTTGAAGTTGCTTTTTTACTGTCTCATCTTTTTTAGCTAATAAACCATCATTAATATTCATTGAAAGTAAAAGAGCTTCTATTTTGTTTGTTGCCTTTAGAACGTTTTCCAGACTTATGTTAGGTACTTTACTACCATCAAGATATTCTGATAAGTATTTAGCAGATGGATTCTTTATTCCATGTCTTTCGCAGATAAGCCATGCTACTGTTTCTGCTTCAAATTCTTCTTCTTTATGATTTAGAACACGTACATTCCACCAGTCTACTTTGTGTGGAGGTATGAGGTGTTCACAAAAAAAATGAGCAAGTTCATGAGCTACAGCTGCAAAAATAGCCTCTCTATCACTTTTATTATTGACTGTAATAAGATAGTATTCAGGAAGATTAATTTTAAATTCTATCTTTTTATTAGTAATATTAAAACCATTATAGGACGGATTCTTTAGAAGTTCAATCTTAGCATGCTGTTGAGTACCATATGCTATTTTCTCGAATCTAATTCCAAAATACTTCAAATTATTTAATAAATTATTATAAGAAACCACAGAAATTTTTCCTTCTGTCTTGAATGGGTTTAATATCTCTTCAGGTAAATATGATAGATAATCTCCTTCAATATCATCTGCATCAAAAACATAATCAACTGGACCAAATGGAACCAAAATAATCAATGGCCTGGCAGTTGGTTTTACTCTCATATTATATTTTTTCAACCACCAACTTGCCGTATTTACATAGATTGCTCCGGGACGTTGCATATGAACTAACATTGCATTGTAGGGTGCCAGATAATGAAATTTTTTGCAGAAATCGAGTAATTTCATAAATTCCGAACCATTCTGATACCTACCAGTTGAATAGAAAAGCTCATCAATCTTATTTTTAATTTCTTTATCCATTGAATAAATGTTTTATACACATAGAAATGAATTTTCTTTATACTATTGCCTGTTTTACCAGACTCATTATATATTCCAAGTCTTTATCGTTTTCCACCTTATGTTCATAATCTCCATTCAACGAATGCCCTTTTAATACTGAAACATCTCTCATTAAATGTTTTGGATCATCCAATTTGCCTGCTTTCATATTAACACTAATCTTAATACCATTCTTTTGAATTTCAATATCACTAATATTATTGCCTTTTTTAAATGCGATATAAAATTTTTGTGGTTTCACTTCAATATCAGCAGAAAGATCAAGGATAGCCGCTTTGAATTTCTCGTATAACTCTATAGTTTCATCAGGTTTACCATTTAAATGATCATCTTCGGTATAGACTTTAATTTCTTTAGAAATCTCTTGTAATTCTTTATTCTTGTCTGTCATTACCTTTATACTTTCAGCCGCATTACTTTTCTTAATCTGATTTATGGAAACTATACCGTTTTCAAACTGTTTAACTTCCCATAGCTCTATGGCAATATCTTTAAAGTTGGTGGCTTCTCGTTGATTCTCTGTAAAGCCGGGAGATACAAATGCTACACGCGTTTGAGACCAATCTACATCACCACGTAAAATATTCTTTTTCAAACCTTCATTATATTCCAAAACAAAATCAGCTTTATTCTGTAGCATTAGATTCAGGTAAGTAAAACCCTGATCTACCACGCTACTGTTCTTGTCTCGTTTATATTCAATTATCACAAAGGCTTTCGATTGTGGATCATAGCCTAATGTATCGATGCGTTTATTCTTAATAGAAAACTCCGATTTTACCAGTTCCAACCCCATAATCATAGGCAGGTTGTTTTCAAACAAGTGTTGGATCTCACGTTCAAGTTTAAACGGATTTTCTTTGATAACGTCCAGCTTGGATGTTGTGCTTTTAAATAGTGCCATAGATTTATTTTTTATATTGTCATTCTTACTCCATTTCTTTTCAACCAGGTTTCATGTTCCTGATAACCCGGGCATATTGCCGAAACCTTATCCCAAAAAGCGCGTGAATGATTCGGATGTTCCAAATGGACCAATTCATGAATAATCAGATAATCCAATACCACCATGGGTGCCATCACGCATCTCCAGTTAAAATAGATATTTCCATCAGGCGTGCAGGAAGCCCATCGCGTAGGAAGTTCACGTATTTCTACTTTACCCGGCAATTTCCTGACTGCTTTTTGATAGATTGATAAACGTTCATCTATCTTTATTCTGGCTTGTTTCTTATAAAACTGAACAAATGCATCTCTTGGATTGGAAGCTTTATCACTCAGCAAAAATTTACTCTCTTTAAAAAGCAGATTGCTTTTCTGACCTTCAACTATATGTAAATTGTAATTTTTACCCAAATACATAAACGATTGTCCCGAAACATATTGACGCTCTATCTGCTCTTTATTCAACTCTTTCCAGTAAAGAATCTTTTTATGTATCTCGTATTCTTTAGTTTGTAAGATTTCTAATATACGTTCGTCTTCTATATTTTCAGGTACTTGCACACTTACAGTACCATCCCGTTCAATAACAATATGCATTGTCTTTTTACGGGCTGATCGTATCACACAAATATCTAAACCGTTAAGATTCATTTTACGTCCTTTAATATCTCTGAATAATTATTTTTTGCCAACATCATCATTTGTAACGAAAGATCTTTGTCTTTTGAACTTATACCGGGAATACCACAATGACGGATGCGCTGTTCAATCTTGCCTAACACCTTTTTCTTTTCATCATTTTTCTCCCAGAAGTTAGCTATTTCAATCCCTTCTTTGATATATTTATAGATAAATTTTGTAAGATCAATTACCTTTGTCTCAATTTCTTCTGTCATTTCATCTTCTACAGCAATTGAAATCAAATCCATAAAAGGAGCTTGTATCTTAGGAACTTTGTCATACTCTTTTCGTCCTGCTGAGATTTCATTCCGTAATTCTTCCAGTTCTTTTATCATCATATCCCAGTTTCCCTGATAGCTATGAAGAATATTTTCTATTCGATCTTTGAAACGATGATATAAAGCCGGGTCACTGTTTTCCAGTTTTACTTTTATTTGTTGACGGATGGCATGTTCCATCGCCGAAGCTTTGGATTTGCTGCCTCTGTACAGGTTATCTATTTTCAACGGAAAATCATCCGAGAGAATAGATACTTCTTCCACCCGTAAGTCTATACCCAGATGGATTAAATGTTTATCAATGAGATTCCGCACTTTTGCACTTGCCCATTTCAAATCCAGGGTATCATCTTTATAATGATAACGGATGCGCCACATCAAATAACCAATCCTTTTTGCTGGTATCCAATGATCCCGTTGAACTGCAGGTACATTAAACAGCAAATCCAACCGGTCGAAGTAGTTTTTAATCAAGGTGTCAAATTCGGCCCTCAATCTAAGGTTACCGGTCATTTCGATTACATCTTCCACCACTTTAAATTCTTCCCGTGAATTGGTGATCATTTGATGCAGAAAAGCATCCATTTCTCCGATTCCATTGGTTTCGAAGAACTGTACAATTTTACGGTAGCGCAATTCAAGTTCAGGAATTTCTTTATTGATATCCTTGAAGTATTCTCCGAATTCAGCTAAATCTACTTTACATTCTTCTGCATCCGCATCCGTGTAGATACCCAATGCACGATTCAGGTTTTTGGTAATTCCGAAATAATCGACTACCAAACCATGCGTTTTCCCTTTCTTGGTTCTGTTTACACGCGCTATTGCCTGCAACAAATCATGTTCCCGAAGGTTTTTATCCATATACAACACCTGTGCAATCGGTGCGTCAAATCCTGTCAACAAGCGATCACAAACACATAATATTCCAATTCCGGTATCTGACTTGGCAGGTTCTAAATTAAAATCTTTCTTGAACGAATCGATAGTTCCTCTTCCATAACCTTCTTTACGTGCTGCTGTAATATATCCGGGTTCATTGTTCGATTGCATTGAAATAACTGTTCTTACTTTCAGTATTTTCAGACGTTCTATCATGTCTTCATTTCTGTCTTCACCTTCTTTTGCTTCTTCAGTCTCCAGAAATTCAGGAATCAATCGTTCCAGTTCCAGTTTGTAACGTACCGCTGCGGTAATGGAAGAAGAAACCATGATAGCCTTAAATCCGTTGCTCAAAATCTCCGATACATAATGTTTCATGATATCTCGGGCAATTGGTTGTACCCGGTTCTTGCTTTCCAGATATTCTATCATGCCGCCATAGCGACGTTGTATTTCCTGTCTTTCTTCTTCGGTGCGAAGTTTGAATACTTCTTCATATTCCAGTTCGAATACTTCTTTGTCCTTGATTTCCTCCGAAGTACTTTTGCCTATATATTTTATATCTACTGTGGCACGATCTGCCACCGCATTGTTCATTTTGTAAGTGTCAATATAATCACCCGGTTCCTGACAAAAACGTTCTGCTGTTGTAACTCTGTGGCGGGGAGTTATCAGTGGCGTTCCGGTAAACCCAATGCGGGTAGCTTGTGGAAATGCAACAAATAGATTTTTGCTCATATCTCCGTTTTGAGAACGATGGGCTTCGTCAATCAATATCAGTACTTTTTCACTTTTACTTATTTCTTCAAATGTTTCGAAGCGTGGCACTATACCCAGATGAAACAATGCCTGGGCTGATGCATCCTGATTTATACCGAATTTGTGTACCATCACGATGTTCAGATCCGCGGTATCATCACCCAATTCGGCTAATACTTTTTCATCTCTGCTGTGTGCAGCTCTTCCCGATTTCCTCGAAACAGTCCAGACCTTTTCACCTGCCATATGCGCTGTTTCCTCCAACTGATCTTCAAGATCAATACGGTCAACTACCATCAGAATCTTATAATTTCTCAAATCGAAGGTAGCCCGCATTTTCTTAATCAGAAATACCATAGTCAGACTCTTTCCGCTGCCTTGTGTATGCCAGATAACACCGCTGCGTTCTTGCCACGATTCTCCATTCTGAAACCGTAAGATCATTCTCCCTACAGCACGGTATTGTTGATAACGACATATTATTTTAGCTTCCTGTCCGGGTTTTACTTCCATATACAGGGTGAAGTTCCGCATAATATCCAACAATATTTCATGATTGAACATGCCCAGAATAATCACTTCCTGCCGTTTCCCTTCGGTTTCGGTATCTATCGTTTTATATTTCTCTGGAAAAATATCCGTCCAGTTATTATAATAATCAAATTCAGAACCGATTGAACCAAAACGTGCTTCCTTTCCATATGTTATCACATTAAACAGGTTGCAGTAAAACAAAGAATCTTTTCCTTCATTCACAGCATAATAATCATCTTGCCTCTGATTACTATATCTACATATTTGGGTATAAGCATCACTTAACGGTTCTGCTGTTTCCAGGTCTTTACATTCTATCACCACCCAGGGCAAACCATTTACGAAACAAACTATATCCGGGATAATACAGGCTTTGACAGTGGTAGGCGTATCCACCCTGAACTGATTCATGGCAATAAAACTGTTCCGGTTTATATGTTCCGTTTCAAAGTCTACCAACTTGACTGAAGGATTATCTTCTCCGGTCTGCATATTTTTACCAGGCAACGGAATTCCTTTACGGAGAAGTTTAAATACCTCTTTATTGGCTTCCGGTAGTTTTTGATTCCCCTGCAGCAATATACGGTCGTAGCAATACTCCAGTTGTTCTACAGTTGCCCAGGGATTTAATGCTCCCACTGAACGCATAAACTCACCTTTCAACGCCACTTCACTAAATGAGTTCCGCAAAGACTTTGTCGGATCTACGGGTATACCTTGTCCCTGATCAATGACCTGCCAGTGTGCCTGACTTAGTTTTTCCAGAAAAGGTTTTTCTACGTTCGCGTATTCTGCCATGGGTATATTAATTAGATTAACTTTTTATCAATATATTTATTTGCTTTCCAACAATCTTACACCTGTTTTTTCTTCAACATACATACTGAACTTTTCAATCACTCTGTCTGTCGATTCCTGATTGGTGAATTCTGTAAGTTCATATTTTTTAGAGATGAAAAAGTTATCGTCTTTGCTCTTCTTTTCATAAGTATCTTGACCTGTTAATAGTATTTTGACAGCTTCATTGACTTCCCATAAATAAAGATCCTTTTTATTGTTATTTGATGTTTCGCAAATAAAAATCAAACTTGTTGTAGAAGTTTCAACATCTTCAAAAGAACTAATATTTGTTTTAGTTTTATTAGCTTGCTTTGATGCATAATAACCACTATCACTAACTTCTATAATTGAAATTTTGTATTGTTTTTTACCATATACATTTATCCCAAGATAATACTCAAACTCATATGAATATAAAAAATCCCATGCCCACATATCGCTGGGTAATCGTAATAACTTAGCATCATATTCACTTTTCAAACCATTTCTGGAAACAATTGGATCACAGAACCTTCTTATCCCAGCAAACTCAGGCATTTTGTATTTCTCTCGTATATAATACACAATATCAAACACCCTTTTTTGATATTCATATATTAGTCTATGTGCTTTTCGTACATCGATTAAAGCGCCTTCAATTTCTTTTTTTGATAAATTATTGTTTTGCATTACTTATACGGAAATTAGTTTTAAATACTTCTATGGAACTCTCTCTTATATCAAAATTTTCCTTGTTCAATTCATTCAACCATTTCAGATAATACAAATTGTGGATATTAAACCCTCGGATAATATCCTGTAATATACGATTCAATGCACTACGGTTGGTATCCCGATATTTTATTGTTCTCATTTCTTCCAACAGATTACTGACTTCAATCAATACGGATAACCAGTTGCATTTAAAAACCTGAACAATAGTATCTTCTGGACTTTTAATGGCTAAATCTAACTTGTTCATATCTTTAGAACCACCAATGGCAATCATTATAACCTTCCTGTCATCATCGGGGTAATTATTGAAATAGGATATAAATTCATTTTCCCATTGTTCTTTATATTGACCTTTTTCGTCATCTCTTTTTGCTTCAATAATTAAATCAAATGCTTCAAAACGAATAAATACATCCGGCTCAACTAATAATTTATTATAGGATCCTTCTCCATTCCAATGAGGCCAAAATTCAAATTCTTCGATCTCTCCACAGTAAATAGGCATAGAAGACTTATCAGTACAGGAATTACGTAACAATTCCCATAACAACTCTGCCGGTAGATGTAAAAGATCACCAATGATCGAAGATGTTTTGGTATCTTCTATTGGGATAATGCTGAATTTTTTATTTGATATGCTATGAATCATATGTTATTTTTAGTCAAAGATGAGTTTTATTTTATCATATATTTCTCCTTCAATGCCTCCAGCCATTCTCTGTCGGTAGTTTTTGTAATCAAACCATCAAGCCTTGCAAAAACTTCTTCCAAATTCACTTTCCGGAAATGCTGATTTCCTTTTACAGTAAGTACCACTCTGAAAAGGTCTTCTACATCTGCTCCTTTTTCTTTCCACAAATAATCATCATTGGGTTGTGGTGACATTACCCAAAAGCCAAACTCATCACAACCCCTCACTTCTGCCACTTTCTCTGCCAGCAGCATATTGCGCCAGAGTTGGTTTAGCCCAAAACGGAACGGACAAGCGGATGATTGCTTTACTTTTTCTATATTCAACACGTTTGACTTAGTTGTTAATTGCCAGTTCAAGTAGCGGGTATAGCCACAAAGAGGCTGTTGACGACTATCAGTAAGTTGTTGCTCCACCAACTCACGGTAGAAATCAGTTGAATCACACAGTACGCGGGCTTCTTTCTTTTTCTTGTACGAACCACATACCGAAAACTCCGCTTCGATAAACTTAAACTCAATCAGCAATACTCCTTTTTTATCTCCCTCGTAACGATAAAATACTGCCACATCAGCATCGGTACCCCCATAAGTCGACTGGTCGCCAATGGATTCGTCTTGTTGTCCTAAAGTGAAGCTATCACTAAAAGGATCTGTCTGCATATAATTAGGCGTAAACTCCAATTCTATATGCTCAACCGCTACGGATTTACTCATTAACTCCGAAAAAACTCCATTGGCTAACTCTTTATTTTCATTCAGATACAAAAACAGATTAAAACAATAGGCCTGTGACGAAGCGGTATTGGTCAATATCCTATTCCGGTCACCGGCTTTGTGCAGTTTGAAACGTTCTTCAGTTAAGTCATACAAGCGCTTATTTACAAAATTCACCGGACCATCTTTTTCCAATAATAAATGCCTGTAAATATGGTCATTTACTGACAGACCAAACTCACGGATACCTTTATTCTTAAGGTATTCCGAAAGATAGCTGTAGGCTTTGCGCTGCCAGGGGTTACCGGATTGGTAGAGTTCAACTTTCATCTCAATTAATTTATTAAGTTATCAAATAGCTGTAATTTTAAATTCATCAAGTATCATTTCTGGAGTTATATCATTTAAATCAGAATTATTAACAGCTATATAATTAATCAAGAAAACTAAATTGTCAAATGAAACTTTCATATACAATCCACTTACTGCTATTTTTTGTAGAAGATCTGTTCTATTATATCTAAATACTTTCTTTGCGATCTCATTATTATTGTTAAATATCTTAATAATAGAATCATTCAATGTTTTTTTTTCAAAGTTCAACCTAAATTTCATTCTTAACATCGCCTCCCAATTCTTGCACTTGTAATGATTATATGACATGTCATCAAATAAAGCTTTAAGAGCTTTATCACTAGTTTCTAAAGACGCAAAAATACCATTCAACATCCTATCTTCATCCATATATCCATTCCAATCTCCTTTGCATTTATATCTTAGTGCATGATCAACTTCGTGCCATCCTTCAGATAGAGTTGTCCTAAATTGTATTTCAAAAGTATTATCAACAAATTCTAATGCTGTATATTTCGTTTTTGATTCATTAAATATCAAAGAATTACTCTCAGCCATTCTGCAAGTAAGATTCTTTCTTAGCGGCTTAAAAATATCTGCAGTTGCAACGTCATATTCCTTTGAAACTTCTTCAAACTTCTTTAGAAAATAATCCCATAATAACTTTACATCATCAATAAAATAAGTTGTTATTCGAAAACCAATGACATCTTGAACTTTTTTACCTTCAATTGAATAATATCCAGCACCTTTTGTTGTGATTTTCTCTTCTAATGAATCAATTGTTTTAATACGAGAATGCAATCTATAGTGAATTGCTAGCCTATCAAGATCATTTTTGATTTCATTCTGAATATTGTTTTTTATAATTGTTAGCGATGTGTTTTCCATAATTAATAGTGATATTCATTGTTAAAATAGACAATTCCTTCCTTCTGAATAAAACACATTCCTCCGTTTAAAGCAATATATTTCTTTTTTTCTAACGAACTTATAGTCTTATCAATAAGTTTTTCACCATATTCAGCCAAATCATCTCTTATAAGATTTAACCTTTTCATTGAAGTAGTACGTCCATCAGGTTTTATAAAGTACTTAAGAATCAACTCTTCAACATTAACTTTTATGTCAGTCAGTTCTTCAACGTCATATACACAATCCATAAATGAATTATTTGAGGAACAACCAGCAAAATAAATATTCTCATCATTTTGACAGTTGTTTGGAAGGCAAAACCATGTACAATTATAGAACTTACAATTTACAAAACCACTTTTTATAAATGCATTGAATTCAAACACACAATTAATAAATTTACAATCCCTAAAAACAAAGTCTATAAAATGAGTCTCAATACTATAGTCTATATCTTCGAAGCTATTTTCTTCAATTATTCCAGAAGAATATTCACCTAACGTTCTATTGATCAAAAAAACATCCCTATAAAACTGAAATTCTGTGTTAAACGGGAAATTACCATCCTTGTATATTTGCCAAAGTTCAGTTTTTCTTTCTTGTGGTTGTACCTTATAGGATAATAATGATAATGACGCAAATTCCTGACTAATAATAGTATTAAAGATTATTGGATAGTGTTCTTGATATTTCCCCTCTAGTAAATTTCGCCCTATTAGAATTCCCAGAATAAACTCATTAATGATTCCAATTTCATCATTTTGTTTTCTATCTAACAAAGCATGATTGGATAAAGTATCTGCAAGCTCATCATGTGTAGGTTTTGGTATAGATGGATATTCCTTTCTATAAGTTTCAAACACTTTGTAATTATAATCTTTAATAATGTCTTTGATTAATGATTTTTTTTCTGATTTAATATCAAACTCTGTCATAAATCGAACGAGCTTCTTTAGAATTCTCAATTGTGTTTCATTATCAAAATTGAAATTTTGTCTTACTCTCTCACGGTTTAAGATAAAACTAAAGTACTTATCAACAATACTTTTACTATTAGAAGCTAAATCTTTAAGTTCAGAAATTTGTATATTCCTAATGTAAGATAAAAGGACTGGATTTGCAACATTTGAAATAGGAAATCCTGCATTATTAAGAATCCCTAATCTCTCATCATCAAGCCAATTTGTAATTTTTGGTTCAGCTATTGAAAAACGAGCAACTTTATATTTTTTTGCAGAGTTCTGCATCCATTCATAAAACTCCTCCCCACTAAAAATAGCAGTTTTACGGGAAGTAATTATTATTTTTGCTTTCCCATCGAGTAAACTTACAATCGTAGCTAACATACTCTCAACATCCCGTAGTTGAGAATCATTTTGTGTGAGATCCTTAGATAATAATTCATCAAAACCATCTATTATAACTGGTATTTTCCCACGTTTAATTTCATGTATCACTACCTCATATGTAACAGTATTTTGAAATTGATTATTTATTTCATTTTGTAATATATGTTTAAAGATTCTAGCTTCTCTATTACGAGACAATTCTATATATAGTGGAACAATATCATCTGTTTGATAAATACTATTTAGTAATTCGTATGCAGTACAGGTTTTCCCAAAACCAGCTGCTGCCTCAATTATTACAAATAAAGGCATATCTGTTTCTGTAACCATTGTTGAAACATGATTTATTATTGAGTTGCCGTTTTGACTATCAGAAAAAACAGGTAAACCATCTAAATCATATTCCATAAAACTATATGGACTTCGAATGTATTTATATTCAGCAGAATCAGGCATTGCTATTAATTGATTCTTCACAAAAGTATCATACCTTCTAGTTATAGCATTCCTAAAGTTTGATATCTGAAAAAAACTTTTGAAGAGTTCTTCTTCAACTTCAATTACAGAACTATAATTACGTACAAGCGTTGCATATCCCTGTTCAATATACTCAGATTTTATCTTTTCTAATTTATCTGATTTCGAATGAACAAAGAAATCAACACCAAAATAACGTCCTTGTTTAAATTCATAGATTCTAATGTTGTCCCGATTCTTTACTACATAGCCATACCGTTTGTAAATCTCATCAACTTCTAAAATGTTAATCATAGTATTAAAATATTATGTGATTTAATTCATTTCGATTCATACCTCTTTCTTCCCACTCAACAAATCTCCCATCAATCCTCGCTTGATGCTTTGGTATTTCGATAAAAGGGTTACTTCGGATTGGAGTTTGTTGTTATATGTGGTAATTAGTTTTGCAATTTGGATTTGTTCTTCTTTTAAGGGTTTCTTAACGAATAATTTATTCAATTCCTTTTGAGTAATTTTAGGTTGTGCCGAACCTGAAACTACTGGGGTATAATCTATTAATTCAAGAGCAGCCGTTAGATATTCTATATTCATAAAAGAATAAGGTTTGAGTACATGAGCATGATTATTTACCCATATTTTTCCTTTTACTTTAAAAGCTAACGGAAGATTTCTTGACAAAACATTTTCACCATCTTCACCTAGTAAAATTAATTCTTCATCAAATAAATAAGCATCAACGTAATCAATTATTCCTGATGCTCCGTAATAAGGATAAATTTTAGCTTTGTAATCTCGATCTTCTTGTTTTACAGGTCTTCTTTTCCCATCAAAATTTTCAGATAAAGTGTCCAACCTCTTCACTTCCCATTCTTTCGGAATCATACCCAGTTCCGATTCTTTATAGAGTTCCGGGGCTTGTTGGAAGGTAGGGCGGAGCTTACCCTTCGTATCTACCCCACGTGTAAACAAATCGTGCAACATACCTTGCTTAATGGCTTTGTACTTGGCTATGGCTGCTTGAGTTTGCTCAATAACAGTGTCGCAAGTTGTTAGGATTTTGGAGATTCTTTGTTGCTCATCAAATTTTGCTGGATGATATAATTTTATCTTGGCAAGCTCACCTAAATATACTCCTCCTTGAGCAGATGCATTTTTAGACCTTTCTAATGCCTGTTGAAATTTATTAGACTGAAAATAATGAAAAGAATAATCAGGGAATATTTTACTTTTATCAAATCTAATAATACTGACACTTCTTTGGAAAGTTATTTTTCTTGATAGTTTTTTTGCAATTGCAACTCTTCCTATTGTGCCAACGACTGTTAATAGTATATCTTCATTCTCGATTTCATAATTTGCATGTAATTTTTTATAATCAATTTCTGAAATCTTTCTACAATTGTCTGGTAAATTTATTTTTCCATTTTCAATATCTTTTGCACTCAGTAATGGAATTCCGTCTTGAACATCTTTATGTGTTCCATGAGTTCCATCTTTAATAAAGATTGTAACATCCTGTAGTTTATTTCCTATCCACTCACTCATACCCCAGTTCCTCCAAAAATTGATTTAATTCATTGGTATAGGTATCGCATTCGGTCAGAATATCGGTAAGCGTAACGGTATATTTATCGTGCAATTCTTCAACAGCTTGTTGCAGCTGGCGGGTATGTACTACCAGATAGTTGTTAATGGTGCTGTGCAAATTTGTCAGCCAGCGTTTAATGATTAGCTCTTTGGCTTCTTCGGGGGTAATTTGTTCGCGGGCTTGTTCCACCAGTTCTTCTTTCCGTTGTTCTATGACCCGTATCAGGGTAGCACAAGATTTCACTTCGTTTTCCAGGTCTATATGCTTTTGTATGCCTGTTTCGGCAGTTGCTATGGCTTCTGCAATTGGAGCAATGCGTGCCTGTAGTTTTGCTATTTCCTGTCGTAGTGATCTTATGGCTTCCGCATCATCTGCTTTGTGGTAGGCAGAAATACGCTTTTCCAGCGTCTTTTGTTCTTTTTCCAGTTCCTTGCGTTCTCCGTTTAGTTGCTTGATAGTAGCTTTAATTTCGGTAATACGGCTTTTGGGTATCACTTCGTAATCCGCTTCGTTCCATTCGCCCTCTTCCAGTGCTGCCACTTCGGCAAACTGTGTTTCCAGTTCTTCCTTGCGCGCTTGTTTGCTGCGCAGTTCGGCAAGCAGTTCGGAAAACTGGCTTTCCAGTATATCTTCTTCGGGTATCAGTTCAGCATTCCATTCACTGGCTGCTACTGATTTAAAGTCTGTTTCCAGTTCATCAATGTATTGTGCAAAAGCCCCCCGGCTCTGAAATTCATCCAGCAATGGATTTTTCATATTGGCAGTTTTCAAAGCAAATGCTTGTGATAATCCCTGTATAAAATGATATACATCTTTGTTTACAGGTAAGTTCTCCACCAGAGGAAGAATGGTTTGCCAGAAATCCGTCATCATATCGGTGTACCTTTTCATGGCTTCGGCATATCCTTCCGAATCGTAGATAACAGCTTTTATAGCTTCTTTGGAAGTGATCGCATCGGTGAATTGTTGGTAACCTTCGGCATGGAATTCAAAAAGCTGATGTTGCAAACCGTTATAACAGGCAAAGAGTGCATTCAATGCGTTTATTTCACTGTCCGGTAATCCGCCTTTCAAGTGAGCATGTACATCGTGTGGCGTAGGTTCGGGGGCATTGTCCACATAACGGCGGATATTGCAATTAAACTCTTCGGCTTCCAGTTCCGCGTTGAGCACCAGGCGGCTGTATTTGGGCTGGTCTGATTTCTGATTGTAGATATACGATATTTTCTCAATATCCTCAGGTCGCAAGGTGTTTTGGTTTTTACCTTCCTTGTATTCACGGTCGGCATTGATAAAGAAAACGCCTTTGCGTGCTGCCGCTCCGGCTTTGTTGATAATTAGGATAGAAGCCGGTATGCCGGTACCAAAAAACAAAGCGGGTGGCAACCCGATAATGCATTCCAATATCCCTTGTTCTATCAGTCGCTTGCGCATCCGTTGTTCTTCACCACCACGGAAAAGTACACCGTGTGGCATCACCACCGCCATGCGTCCGTTGTCTTTCAAGGTGGCTATCATATGTTGCACAAACATAAAGTCGGCTTGTTTTTTCTGGCTCATCCAGTTCACAAACCGTTCTTTAAATTCCATTTTTGCTGTCGTGTAGTTTTGCGAGAAAGGTGGATTAGCTACAACTATATCGTATTTGCGCAATTGTCCGTTTTCCACCAACCTCGGGTTCAGCAATGTATCGCCCTGTTGTATATTGGCGTTACGTATGCCGTGGAAAATCATATTCATCTTGCACATTTTATAGATACCATCTTTCAGTTCCTGTCCGTGAATGGTAAGATGTTTGGCTGTTCCGTAACGGGCTTCCACATAGTTGCGCATATTAATCACCAATCCACCGGAACCGATGGTCGGGTCGCATATCTCTGCATCCATGGCAGGTTGCAAAATCTTTCCCATCAGTTGTACTACAGGAGTTGGCGTATAGAATTCTCCACCTTTCTTCCCGGCACTTTCAGCAAAGTATTTTATCAGGAATTCATAGGCTGCACCCAACAGGTCGGGGAATTCAAATCTATCGTCGGTAAGTGGCATGCGGTTAAAGTCTTTCAGCATTTGTGAAAGCACTTCGTCCGAAAGTAGTTTTTCGCTTTTGGTATTTACCGCGTTAAATTTTGTAGTACTCAGTACGCCTTGCAGAATATCGGCATTGGCATCTTCCAGGGCATTCAATGCTATACTCAAAGCATCTCCCACATTTTCGGTGATCGAAGCTAAGCCTTCCCATTTAGTGGAAGCAGGTAAAACAAGCAACTCATTCTTGAAAGTTTCGTTCTCTTCTTTACTTAAATCATGATCCGAAAGTAATTTGATTAGTTCACTTCTTCTTTTTTCAATCTGAATTTCTTCATCGGTTAGTTTGGCATCCGCTTTCCAACGGGCTAATCTGGGAACAAAAAATTCATATTCCTCTGCTTTTACTTCTTCCAGTTCATCGGCAATTTCTTTTTCGGTCAGATCCGGGTATTCTTCAATCAGTTTAGCCCTGCGTTGTTCGCGTGCTATTTCAAACTGATCATTCACCCGCTTCAGGAAAAGCATGGCGATGATATAATCTTTGTATTCTGATGCATCCAACCCCGCTGCACGCAGGTTATCGCATTGTCCTTTTAAAAATGTATTTAATTTAGAAAGGGAAATCTTTTTTATTTCAGGCATTATTTATATGTATGTTATTTTATAGTTGAGTGTATTGTTTTGCGAAATTTAATAATTTAGTCGTTTTTTCAGAATTATCCATCACCCTAAACTCAAGGTAGTGATTGAATTTTTTATTAAACTGGAGAAAAGACATTTCTGTTACATTCAGGTTGTATTTCCGAATAAGTATACTTTTATAAAGACATAATTGAAATGCATAGACTTCATAATCCGCGTTTTGACCATCTGCCTGAAAATCTACAACGAGATTATTATGGTTTCTGGGTATTCTGTCATTTTTTGTTGGCTTCCAATTATAGAGCGCATAATTACCATCAGGTTTTTTTAAAATCAATTCACAAGAACCAACTAAGAAATAATCCTCATCAAATATCTTCCATTCAGTTCTATATTGGCTATTATGGATTGTTTTTTCATTATAAAAATTCAGAAACTGATTGAATGCAATATCATTCTCAGGCCTTTCATTACCGTTGCTTTGAAAAAAAGATCGGATGTTTGAATATAATTCTTTATCCTTCTCAAACTCGTTTAGTGCTACTTCGTTTAAATCAACATGATAAAAAATGTCTAATATTTCATCAATCGTATTATAATGAGGATTCTTATCTATTAACCAGGTGTTTGATTCAGGAATAAAATTAATTCTTTCATCTCTTTCATGGGCATTATTTTCGTTGTATATACCAGTTATTTGTACGGATTTTATTTCTAAAGGAGTAACATTATCTTCCGCATGTTTCTCGTTTTCTGTTTCAATTAGTCCTAAGTAATCATTATTATAGATATTTGACTGAAATTCAACATTCTTTAAATAGCTTTCTCTGTATCTTTCATCAGCCCATTTTTCTGCCTGATTTTTTGACCAGAAAGGTTCATTTTGAATATTGTTGACTTTTTGTAATTCTTGTGGTATTGTAAATTTGTAATTTATACTTTGTATTACATCTGATATAAATTTACAACATCCTTTGGGATGATCAATAATCTGTTTCTCAGAAAATCGGATAACTATCCAACCCCGGTTGCTAAAAAACTGATTCCTGTAATTATCCTGGCCTTTGAAATGAGTGGGTGCCCTTGTGTATCCATCATAAGGCTCATCTATTTCAATATCAATAAATAAATTAAGATTCTCTTTTTCATCTTGTAACGTAAAATCGGGTTCGTAAGGGCGGGTATAATCAGATACAACCAGCAATTTGTCGATATTAAGTTGAATTTTATTTTGGTCATTAAAATAATGATCGAGGAGTTTTTCAAATTCTGGTTCAGTAAATCCACGTCTGCCTGTACGGCCTTTTCTCGGGAATTTAATAATAGATTTTGGTTGTGGCATCATAACAGCCGGGTAGCAGTTACTTTGGAAATTATTATTGGGAGTATAACCGATATATTTTAGGGTCGCTATATTTTCCGGGTCTATAATTATAATTTCATTCTTCCTTTGAGTCTGTATACCCAACTCCTTATTTTCTTGTTCAAGTTTGTTTTTTTGTTCCAACAGTTTTGTATTCTCTGTTTCTAAGCCTGTTTTCGTATCTTTTAAAAGTTTTACTTCGCTGACTATGCGGTATTTATAGACACTTAGCTTGTCGAAGTTTCGTGTAGCTTCTTTTATTTTACGATCGAATTCCAGTAAAGTAATTTTCTCTTCAATTATTTCCCATTTTAATTCCTCTATTTTGATCTCTAATTCAATAGTATTGTTATTCAGTCTTGCATTAAGCAGTTCTTTTCTTTTTATCGTTATTAATAATGTGTTTTGTCCAACTAAAAGTTGATTTGATATCTCTTTTCGTTCATAATATGAAATTTCCAATACGCTTATATTCTCAGTAAGAATATTGATTTCCTCAGTCATTTTTATAATTAAAGCTGACTTTGAAGTATAGTCAGCAATTGACTGTTGGATTTTTCTATATTTCCGGTTCGCAAAAAACAAATTCAGTGAGATTATGAACAAGCAAATCATCATCACTATCATTAAAATAATTATAGCCTCATCTGCATCTGAGATAAAGTTTTTAATATATTTCAATAGAAGTATTAGATTATCCATTGGTTTATTTTTTGGAACTTCAAAAATACACATTAACTTTTACATAATCATTCCTTTTGTTAATATATATTGTAATTATTTATTTTGTTCCGGTTCTGCATGCCAAATGAGTCGATAATGACGGCTTCACAATAATGACGGCTTCACTATCACCGCAAAATCCTAAGCCCTGGTGAAGCCGTCATTACCCCTTATTATGATAACCTTAGTGAAGCCGTCAATACCAGCCTTAGTGAAGCCGTCATTAGAAGCCGTTACTTCTCAGAAGCCATCAGTCAAACAGCCCGCTTTGTATGGCCAGGGCAATCAGTTCGCCTTTATGGGGGATTTTTGTTTGTACCCTGATTCTCTGGTGGTATGTGCGGACGGAACCAACCATTATGCCCAGCATTTCGGCTATTTCTTTATCGGTATTGCCTTTCACAATCATGCCCAGTACTTCCAATTGGCGCCTGGAAAGTTTTTTAAACAGCTCCTGCAGCCCCAGGTTGTTTATGCATTTTAATACCGTGGTCATTTTATCGATAGTCTCCATGTCTGTTGAGAGTTCGAAGACATTTACCATCACTTCCCTGATGGAGCCGTCGGGGAAGTAATCGCTGGGGGATACCTGGCAATAATACCAGAAATAAGCATCCCGGTACTTATCCTGTGCCCGGTATAAGGCCGTAACAAGGCGTTCGGAATTGCGCTTCTGCAGTTTTTTTAGGGTCTCGTCCAACACTTTCAGGTCCCTGTGATGTAAATAGTGCCGGAAATAGTCATAGCCCATTTCCCTTACTTCGGGCAAGGTATGATCCAGGTACGCGAGCCGCCCCATAGTCACCCAGCTGGTGTGGCAACTGCTCACTTTGCCGGGTGTTTTCAACGCAATGAAATATACAATTAAATTCTGGGAATTGCCGATGATGGTGAGATACTTTGCATTTTCGGCAGATGCATCGGCTTGCGGGGATGGTTTGTCGTGCTCCATAGAAAAGAAATTGATTTATATCCGGTGAAAATTAATTTAATTATTATGCAAATGTATAACAATTGTTATACAAATAACAAAATAAAGGTGTTTATTTTTGCATCAACATTTTCGGGAGCGAAAATCTAAAAAGCAAAAGTTGCGCCAGGAGGCTTGTTTCCTAAATTTCTGAACGATTGATACCTTCGTTTTTTTATTTCCGCTTTTGTAATAATATACGCTTAATATGCAAGGAAAACCGGTGCTATTTGAAGTAAAAAAGCAGTTATACGACGTATAACATATGTTACAGGATGTGTAGCATTTATTACCCAAAGCATAAAAACTGTTATTCATTGCAGAACTTAAGTTATCCGAAGGAAAACAATAGTTTTTGGTAGCATAACATAAGTTATCCGAAGGAAAGCAATTGTTATCGGAACAATAACTTAAGTTATCCGAAGGAAAACAATTGATATCGGAACAATAACTTAAGTTATTCGAAGGAAAACAATTGTTATCGGAACAATAACTTAAGTTATCGGAAGGAAAACAATAGTTATTGGTTGCATAACTTAAGTTATCGGAAGGAAAGCAATTGATATCGGAACAATAACTTAAGTTATCCGAAGGAAAGCAATTGATATCGGAACAATAACTTAAGTTATCCGAAGGAAAACAATAGTTATTGGTATTAAAACTTAAGTTATCGGAAGGAAAGCGACTTATTCCGGTGCATAAGCAATATTAATTAAGTGAATATCTGTAGAATACCGTGGCGTAAGGGTTTGCTTTTTATTGATATACCTATAACATGGAGTTATATTTACAAATAACAAAGCTACGGACCTCCCCTAACCCCTTCGAAGGAGGGGAACAAGAGTGAAGCCAGGGTTATTTATTATTTATAGAAGTTGTACTTATGATGTTCTTTTAAATTTTAAAATAAAGCTGTGGCGATCTTATGGCCATCCTTCCCGATCTCGCAAGGGCGAGTCGGGATAAATTGCGGGGGATAAGAGTTGTATTAGAAATGCCATTATACCGCCCCAAGCCCCTAAAGGGGATGTAAAGAGTGGTATTCGAGACTATTCTCAATAAAGCGCTGTTTTAGGAGACGGTTGTAATATTACATCCCCTTCAGGGGCTTGGGGCGGTTAAATGGATGCAAAACAAAACTAACTTTATATCTCCACAATTTATCATGTCGGGCTTGGGGCGGATAAAAACCAGGAATGCACGGATTGAATCATACGCCCCTAACCCTTCCCGATCTGGCCAGGGCGAGACGGGATAAATTGCGGGGTTAGGGGAGGTCAGAATGTGATTTTATTTTTAGAGATAAATATTTTCCAATTATCAATTTTTAAATCTTGAAGAAAATGAAAAAAAATCGTATTGTTGCGAGTTATGTAAGGTTGACACGTTCCGATAAAGTATCGAAGGGTCGACAGGTAAGTGCAGAGATGCAGGCTAATTCAAAGTTTGGAGATCCCGATGTAGCTTATGTTCAGCTGGATGCTGCCACTGATCATCTTGAACAGACTATGGTAGCCGCTGCCAGTGGTGGAAAAGAAGACACCGCCCTGATGTATCAGGCTGAAGAAGAATGGAATAAAACGATGCGCTTAATGTCCCGTTACGTGGAAAGAGTAGCTGATGGTGATGGTGCCGTTATGTTGTCTGCCGGTTTTGACCTGGCCAAACAACCCAGTCCAATTCAACGTGCAGAATTCAGTGTGGAGCATAATGGAAAATCCGGTTCTGTCATCCTGAGGCGTCGTGCCGTGGAAGGTGCCAAATCTTATCTCTGGCAAATGAGTTCGTCTCCCTTACACGAAACTGATAATGACTGGAAACAGGTAAAGGCCAGCACCCAGGCCTCCGTTGAAATCTCCGGTCTGACTCCCCTGACTAAATACTGGTTCCGTGGTTCGGTGGTCACAAAAGAAGGTACTTCCGATTTTTGTGCGCCAGTAATGCATGTGGTGATGTAGAAATGATTACCCCTAACCCCTCCAGCAAGCGGGATAAATTGCGGGGGATAAGAGTGGTATTTGATATTTCAGCTCATTGATATAACATAAAAGGAGACGGTTGTAATAGTACAACCGTCTCCTTTTAATATTCTCTACAAAGCTCAGAGAATTCTGCTACCACTCTTACTCCCTCTCCAGTTGGAGAGGGTTGGGGTGAGGTCTGGGCTTGGGGCGGTTAAATGGATGCAAAACAAAACTAACTTTATATCCTCCCGCAAGAGATCACGCTTGGGGGACGTTTCAATGTCCTACAACCTTCGTCCATACTTAACCTTATTCTCTATCTCATTTACAATACTTTTCACGACTTATTTAGTTTTATTTTGTCGCAAATATCGCAAATATTTGCGACAAAATATATGTTGCTTTTTTATGATTGAAAATAATTAGTTTAGCGAACTTCTCATGACCAGTATGAATGCGGATTTATTGCACAACAACAATTTTTATTTTCACAGAATTCTCTACATGCACGGATAAATACCGTAGGTATGACCGATTTTGTAGCCCTGGAATTTATTCCCGGGAATATAGAAATCAATCCGTAAAAATTTAATCCATGGATGAGAAAACAATGAATTTATTCCCGGGAAAATGGAAATCAATCCGTAAAAATTTAATCCATGGATGAGAAAACAATGAATTTATTCCCGGGAATATAGAAATCAATCCGTAAAAATTTAATCCAGGGATGAGGAAAGAATCCATGAATTTAATCCCATTATCAGTGACGGCTTCACGATCGAAAACATAGACTTCATTGAATGGACCCATCACTGTCACCGTCCCTAAATCAAATCATCCAAAATATAATTTTCATCATATTCCACCTCATATTCGATAAGCATATCAAGATATTCTTTTTTGAATGTCAGATCAGAATGGTGGATTTCCTGATTTTCTATATAATGAAATAACATATCTATATCCCTGTGGCTATATGAAAACACCCCATATCCCGATTGCCATTCAAACCTTTGTCGCAGCAGTCCGTTTTCGTTAACCCATTTCGAGGATTTAGCCTTAACTTCCTGCATTAAATCGGATATTGAAACGGGTGGCTTTAGGCTAAAGAAGCAATGAACATGATCTTCAACACCATTGACAATAATGGTTTTACAACCCGTTTCATTGATCAGATTTCCAAGAACTCCCAGTAATTGGGGTCTCCATGCTTTGTTGATAACTGCATCACGGTATTTTACTGCAAAAACCGCCTGAATGTACATTTTGTGATATGTGTTTGCCATGACAATAAATTGTTTAAAGGTTGATTTGCATTTACATTTAGATACAAAAATATAAAATTGTTTTTTTATTGTCAAAAATACGAATGATTTATTTTTTATATAATATTCTATGGAATGAATTCCAACATTTTTTTATCAATGGAATAAATCACATTGCGTTTTTTCGATCCAATGCAATAAATTACATTGCTACAAAATCGGTCGTCCCTACGGGACTGGCTGCATTACATTGATGATTATTTATACGGAATTGACAACATGCACGGATAAATACCGTAGGTATGACCGATTTTGTAGCCCGTGAATTTATTCCCGGGAATATAGAAATCAATCCGTGAATTTATTCCCGGGAAAAGAAAATAATGTGCCAATTTGAAAATGGAAGAATGAAAGTAAAGAATGTTTTAGGAGACGGTTGTAATATGACCCCTAATCCCTAAAGGGGAACAAGAATGGTATTAGGAGTCTTTGAGTTCTGTAGAGAATGTTTTAGGAGACGGTTGTAATATTAAATTCCCCTTTAGGGGTTAGGGGTAATCTTTCTATATTTTATTATTCTCCCCCGCATATTGAAACAATGCATCGGTCTTTTTATTCATAATTTCAACCGGGTAAAGCCGATATACATCCAGGGTGGGATGAAACTGAACAAAGTACATGTTGGAGATGGGTATATGATAGCACTGTTCGAGTATCCGTTTATAGATATTCATCTCCAGGCTGTAGCAAACATAATTGTATTCAGCTGCATCTTCAAAAATTAAATCTACGGGTGTGAAGTTCTTATTCCGCTGTATATTTCCGTTTATTTTCCAGTTGTAAAAGCTAAAGGTGCCATCCCGGTTGTCCGAAAGTAAGTCTATCGTACCCAGTATCCAGGTTTCATCATCATATATTTTCCAGTTTGTCCGGTAGGGCAATACAGATTCAAAATAATGATTGTAGAATGACCGGAACTGATCGAATACGACATCATTTTGAGGGATTATTTCGCCATGCTGTTTAATATAATGATGGATATTCAGATGAGTTTCCTCGTCTAAATTCACGGGCTCATTGCTCCATGCATTTGTCCCCAACATTTTCCTGACTAAAGCGCCGGCCCAGACAGTTAGTTTGTCATTCCCGATTTTATATTGTTTCGGTTCTATTATGCGCTCAATTTTTTTATCTCTTTCGAGGGCATGTATTTCGTTGTAATTAGCCGTTCGTATAAAAGGCAGCGAAGGCAGCACTACATTTTTCTCGGCTTCTGTTTCATCGGGCGTTTGTTCCGTTATGGACGGTATTTGTACAGGTTCCTCCCGGGCCGGAAAACCATCGATCATCAAATAGTTTTCGCGGTATTTCCCTTTTGCCCATTGTTCCGCCTTCTCCTTTGACCAGAAATCTTCAATCTCGATAGCCGCAATAAGTTGTAAATCCTCGGGCACAACAAATCCCGGGTTCACACCGGCAATTACTTCGGCTATTACCTTGCAACAGGCCTTGGGATGTAAATGAACCTGTCTTTCGGTAAAGCGAATGACCACCCAGCCCCTGTTGTTGAAAAACTGATTCCGGTTAACATCCTGCCCTTTGAAATGAGTCGGCAGCCCGGTATTTTCATCGTAGGGTGCATCTGTTTCAATATCAATTATTAAATTGAGATTGTCTTTTTCATCCAGCAACGTGAACCCGGTTTCGTGCGGGCGGGTATGATCGGATATAACCAACAGTCGGTCGCTATACAGCTGGATATTATTTTGTTCTTTAAAATAATGTTCGAGGTATTTTTCAAATCCCGGTTCGGCAAATCCACGCGGTCCGGTTCGTCCCTCTCTCGGGAATTTAATCACCGAACCAGGTTGAGGCATCATCACGGCCGGGTAGCTGTTGCGCTGAAATGTATGGTTGGGTGTAAATCCGATATAACGAACGGTTCCTGCAAGATCCGGTTGTTTTATGATATTTTCTTTCTGTAATTGAATCTTTTTTTCCAATTCCTGAATCTCCAGTTCCAGTTTATTCTTCTGATCCGAAAGGGCAGCGCGCTCAGTTTCTATAAGTGTTTTCGATTCTTTTAAAAGGTTTACTTCGGTGACTGTGCGGTAATTATAGACGTTGAGGGTATCGAGATTTTGTGTCGCTTCTTTTATTTTGTTATCAAATTCGAGCAAGGTAATTTCCTCCTCAATGATTTGCTTTTTTAATGCCTCAATTTTAATTTCCAGTTCTATGGCGTTGTTATTCAGTTTCGAAATAAGCAGTTCTTTTTCCTTAATCGTTACCAATAATGTTTTGTGTTCATTCAGAAGCCGGTCGGATTGCTCTTTACGCAGATCATAAGCAATTTCCAGTTTCCTTTTGTTTTCGGACAAAATATTAATTTCGGCAGTCAGTTTTGAAATTAAACCAGTCTTTGAAGTATAGTCGATATTCGACTGAATGATTCTTTTATGTTTCCGGTTGGCGAAAAATAAAGCTACGGATATTATGCCCAAACAGATGACCAGACCGGCCATTGAAATAAACAGCACTTTATCTGCCTCCGCGATAAAGCCTGTAATATCTGTCAATATAAGCATAAGATTGTCCATCCGTTTTTTTTGAGCTTCAAAAATACACATTAACTTTCACATAATTGCTTTTCGGGTTCAATTTTCTATAATGACGGCTTCACTAATGACGGCTTCACTATCATCACAAACCCATAATCCCAAGTGAAGCCGTCATTATCTGCGCTTCGAGTGACGGCTTCACTAATTATATTGCATCAGCGAGTTTTATGTATAGCAGTTTCTATTGTGAAAACCTTAGTGAAGCCGTCACTACTATCACTGCAAACCCATAAGCCCAAGTGAAGCCGTCACTACTGAATACTTTAGTGAAGCCGTCACTACTATCCCCGAAATCACGTAAAGTAAAATACTTCAGAAATATATAAATGATAAATGTTTTATTTAGAATAGCTAAGTATATTGATATACAGCTAAATGTAGTTTAATTGGCTGCTGAATGTATTAAAAGCATAAAATTCTTTGTTTATTTTTTATATGGTTTCATATGTTTACGAATAACTTTTATTATATTTACAAACGAAAGAAAATGGACTACAATCAGGTAAATTTGTAAAATAGAATTTAAGATAAATGTCATACATTCTCATAAGTGAGCATGTATGACATAAAAAAAATAATTCCAAATAACATATTGAATTACATGAAAAAACACACCCTTCTGTCAATTTCGTGTCTGCTGTTATTCTTTGTGAATAGTAATTTTATTTTTAGCCAGAAAACCGAACAATGGGATCGGTTTGAAGTAGCTTATAAATACCCGAACAACAAAAATTCGTTTACAGACATACAGGTATCAGCTACTTTTACTTTAAAGGACACTACAATTAAAGTTGAGGGTTTCTACGATGGCAATAATACCTTCAAAATCCGGTTTATGCCCGAAAAAACAGGGGTATGGCATTTTCAAACCCGCAGTAATATCCCTCAGCTAAATAACAAAAAAGGCTCATTCGAATGTGTGAAAGCTACCGGAAACAATCACGGAATTGTGAGAGTAAGCGACACATATCATTTCAGATATGCTGATGGGAAACGGTATTATCCATTTGGCACCACTTCGTATGCGTGGACACATATGCATAACGATGTGCAGGAAATGACGCTAAACACGTTGAAAAAATCAGGATTCAATAAAGTCCGCATGTGTGTTTTTCCAAAAAACTACAATCTGGTAAAAGAAGAACCTGAACTCTATCCGTTTGAAATCAGCGATACTAAAAAAGATGAGAAAGGAAATAAGGTGAAGGTGTGGGATTTTACAAAATTCAATCCTGCTTTCTTTCAACACCTCGAAAAACGCATTGATGATTTAAACCAGCTGGGTATTGAAGCTGATTTAATTCTTTTCCACCCATACGATAAAGGACGATGGGGATTTGATGCCATGCCAAACGATGTAAATATAAGGTATATTAAATACCTGACTGCGCGCTTATCTTCATTCAGAAACGTGTGGTGGTCGATGGCTAACGAATGGGATTTGGTTAAAAATAAAACCCATGATGATTGGGAGCTACTTTCAAAAGTAACTGTTGCTTCTGATCCTTATCGCCACTTATGCTCTATTCATGGAGCTACTGCCACTTATTATGAATACTGGGAACCACAATTTACACATGCCAGTGTGCAAGATGAAGCCCCGGTAATGAATTGGGGAGCTGCCCAAATCTTGCGAAACATAATTCACAAGCCGGTAATATATGATGAAGTGGGTTATGAAGGAAATCTGGCAAGCCGTTGGGGAAGATATAGTCCTCAGGAAATGACTTACTTAGTATGGATGGGAGTTATTGCCGGTACCTATGTAACTCATGGTGAATCATATATGTTTAAAGATATGAACGATACCATTTTCTGGGCGAAAGGTGGGGAATTTAAAGGCGAAAGCTGGAAACGGGTTGCCTTTTTGCGCAACATTGTTGAAGAATGTCCTAATCCTCTACAAATGGCTGATGTTAGTCGTGATATGAAAACTGCCACTGCGGGAGATAATTATTTTATTCTATATTTTGGGAAAGAAATAAATGAAAGCTGGCAATTTAATCTGCCATTTAAGAATGCAAGCGGTTTATATGGCTATAAAAAACCGGAAAAAGGGACACGTTTTAAAGTGGAAATAATTGATACATACGACATGACAATAACGCCATATCCCGAAATTTTTGAAGCTGCAAAGGCCTCGGATTATCGTGTTTGTGATAAAGATATGAAATTAGTCAAATTGCCATTAAAACCATATATTGCCCTAAGAATTCAGGAAGTTAAATGAAAAATTAAAATCAAATTAAATACCCTGATCCTTTGAACAGTTGTCCTTTCATCCGGGTAACAATGAATTCAAAAAAAGAGATTAACATGAATAAAAAATTAAAATCACCCTTTGCAATAATTAGTTTCGTGTTGCTGAGCACGTTGTGCTTTGCCCAAAATCCGTTGAATTTTGGCAGCAATATCCGGACAGCTGATCCATCCGGACATGTCTGGAAAGATGGCCGGATGTATCTGTACACCTCCCACGACGAAGAGTGCCAGCCAGATTTCTACATGAAAAACTGGCATGTGTTTTCATCCGATGACCTGATCAACTGGACCGATCACGGCCCCATTCTTTCTGTTGATAACCTTTCGTGGGCCGATAATTATGCCTGGGCTCCCGACTGTGCCTATAAAAACGGCAAATACTACTTCTGTTTCCCGGCAGGAACCGGCATGAAAGACCGTGTCAACCCGGCAAACAGCAACAAATGGATGGGCATAGGAATTGCTGTTAGCGACTCACCAAGAGGGCCGTTTGCAGACGCCATCGGCGCACCATTGTGGAAAGAACCCTATGCCAATGATCCTTGTCTTTTTGTTGACGATGACGGAAAGGCTTACCTCTATTTTCACGGAGGCGACGATTATCTGGTGGCTGAGATGGCAGATGATATGCTGCGCATCCAAGGCGACTTCTATAAGATGGACATGGGTGGTTACGAGCCCGAAATGGAAGGCCCATGGGTATTTAAGCGAAACGGAATCTATTACTTTACCATGCCCGAAAACAACAAGGCTCTAACTTACTATATGAGCCGTTCTCCTAAAGGCCCGTGGGAATACAAGGGCTTAATCATGGAACAGGAAGGTGAACGGAACAACCACCATTCCATTGTTGAGTTTAAGGGAAATTGGATCTTGTTTTATCACCGGTGGCTCGACAACGGATCGAACTGCGGAGCACAACGGCACAGTTGCGCCGAATACCTTTATTTCAATGACGACGGTACCATCCGCAAGGTGAAACGAACCGACGAAGGTCTGGCGGCCAGGCCCGCAATGCAGTAAATACGTCGGATATTTAATATAACTTAAATGTAAGATCATGAAAAAATTAGTTTTAAGTGCAATTGCACTCGTATTTAGTGGGTTTTTCTATGCACAGCAATTGGCCTTTCCCGGAGCCGAAGGATATGGTAAATATACTGTTGGTGGTCGGGGTGGAGCAGTTATTGAAGTGACAAATCTTAATGATGTCGGAACCGGAAGTCTTCGTGCAGCAGTTGAAGCATCAGGACCAAGAACAGTTGTATTCAAAGTATCAGGAACAATTGCATTATCAAGTACTCTGAACATATCGAACCCTAATATTACAATTGCCGGACAAACGGCTCCTGGCGATGGAATATGTTTACGCAATTATCCATTAATACTATCTACAAATCAAATAATAATCAGATATATCAGAGTCCGTTTGGGTGATGATATGTCGGTAGAAGCCGATGCAATTTCGGGACGTGGTTGCAGTAATGTTATTCTTGATCACGTATCTGCAAGCTGGAGTGTCGATGAAACTATGTCAATTTATTTTTGCGAAAATACCACCATTCAATGGTGTATGATTTCAGAAAGTATGTTCAACTCTAATCATGCCAAAGGTTCGCACGGTTTTGGAGGTATTATGGGCGGTAATTATACAAGCATTCACCACAATCTATTGGCGCATCATTCAAGTCGTAATTTTAGGTTTGCTTCCGGCTGTGGAAATACCGACTATCGCAACAATGTAGTTTATAATTGGGGATATAACAGTGCTTATGGTGGCGAAAATCAACAGGTTGGTGATGCAGCTCATGCTTTTTCAAATATTAATATGGTAGCAAATTATTATAAACACGGCCCAGCTACTGCTGCCGGAAGTATGAGCTATCGAATTGTAAATCCTTCATATCGCGATGTAAAAACAGATTATGGCAAATGGTATGTATCCGATAATGTGGTAGTTGGGAATACCGCAGTTACTGTAAATAACTGGAATGGCGGTGTTCAACCTTCCGGAGGAAATCAGGATTCTGTTTATCTAAAATTAAATTCTCCCTGGCCTTCAATGGCTATTAATCAACAAACAGCTACCAATGCCTATGCTTCGGTACTTGACAATGTTGGTGCATCCTTACCTAAAAGAGACATTGTAGATGCAAGAGTTGTTGATAACACCCGCAACGGAAATGCTAGCTATGAGGGAGCATATAATACCATTAAATCTGTACCAAATAAAAATGTAGTATGTGGTATAATTGATTCTGAATCAGATGTAGGTGGTTGGCCTGTATTAAGTACGGGTGTTATTCCAACAGATACCGACAAAGATGGTATGCCTGATGCATGGGAAAATGCCCATAGATTAAATCCTTCAAGTGCCGCTGACCGGAATACAGTTGCAACCGACGGCTATACCATGCTGGAGAAATATTTGAATAGTATAGAGTTTAATAATCCTGTCAATGGCTATCAATTAACAAAATTAGCAAATGGCTCTTTCCAACTTAAATGGAGTGATTCTTATCTTACTGAAGTAGGATTTAATGTAGAGCGATCGTTCAACGGTGTGAACTTTGTAAACATAGTTGAGGAATTACCTAAAAACACAAATACTTATACTGATAATTCGGCTGGCTCCAATACGTTTGTCGTTTATCGGGTTACGGCATACGACAATGAAAACACAACTCCTGCAACTACAAGTATTTCGTATAATGCAAATACGGCTATTGATGCCATTGGTTTAAATGCCGGTATCAAATGCTATCCAAATCCGTTTAGCAATAAATTATGTTTCGACATATCAGGGGCTAACAATCAAAAAGTAACTATAAAAATATATGACTTAGTTGGACATCTTGTTGCAAGTTCTGATAATAAAATAAAAATTATATCCGATAAAATTGAATGGTTTGATGACGAGAATCTAAGTTCACTTTCACCAGGAGGTTATGTAGGCCTTCTGCAAATTGGTGAACAACGACTTGGGAATATCAAACTTTTTAAAATTTAATAGGAATGATGAAGGTTTTTTGTACACATTAATATTCTATTGTCTGGAATCTAATGCCAACAGCAAACACACAAATTTCTATTAAGACTGGATTCTGCGCGTTGCTAATTCAGAAATGAAACATAAACAAGAATTGTGGACATTCTACTTTTCGTAAAAAAACACAGTAAATGCAAATGAAATCAATCGTGAAAGCAAATATCTTGCTGGTACTTATTTCAATATCCCTGAGTTTATCGGCACAAAAATCAGCCGACAGTTATCTGAATAAAAGGTGGAAAGAAGTCTCTACCCGAATGCCCGATGAATGGTATGCTTCAGCAGAAGCTAAAATGGCAGCAGACAGCATTCTGAAATATCAGACTACTGCCGGTGGTTGGCCTAAAAATTCTGATTTCCATCGTGGAGGGATGAATCAGAAGGAATGGAAACGAATTAAAGAATCCGGCATTGGTGCCACATTTGATAATAGTGCTACCACTACCGAAATGATGTTTTTGGCTAAGATGTATTCAAAAACGAAAGATGAACGTTACAGAAATGCATTTCTCAAAGCATTGAATTATATTTTTAAAGCGCAATATGCCAATGGCGGCTGGCCACAGTTTTATCCTGTTCGTAAGGGGAGTACTTCATATTCCGGGCATATTACGTTTAATGATGGTGGCATGGTAAATATTTTAAATTTGCTAAATGATATTGTAAAAAAACATCAGTTGTATGCTTCATTAAAATTAGGCGAAGAGTTAAGAAAAAGTGCCAAAAGGTCTTTCGATAAGGGAGTTGTATGTATTTTGAAAACACAAATCAAAATAAATGGCAAGCCTGCTGTTTGGTGTGCTCAACACGATGAAGTAACTTTAGCTCCTGCAAATGCTCGGGCATACGAACTTGCATCGTTTAGTGGCGGTGAATCTGTAGGCATAATTCTACTATTAATGAAAATCGAAAATCCTTCGAAAGAAATTATTGATGCTGTTAATGGTTCTGTACAATGGTTCGAACAACACAAACTGTATGGTATCCGGTTGCAGGAGTTTGTAAATGCAGAAGGACTTAAAGACCGCAAAGTGGTGGAAGATAAAACGGCACCTGTTATGTGGGCAAGATTCTACGATCTGGAAACAGGTAAACCTTATTTTTGCGACAGAGATGGAATAAAAAGAGCAACCTTTGCTGAAATGGGTCATAACCGCCGTAATGGATACAGTTGGTATACCTACGCGCCTCAAAAACTGATGGATGAATATGCAAAATGGTCGAAAATATGGATTAAATAAATAAAACTATAGAATGAAAAACGTCAAAAACACAAGTAGTCACATGTTGCAAAAAGGCTTTATTCTAATACTGTTCGTTACTTTGTCAGTTTATGTGAGCGCAACAAACTCCAAAATTGAAAAATGGAGAATTTTTAGTGTTGAACTCAATGGTTCATCAGCCGGAAATCCTTACGATGATGTAAAACTATCAGCCGTATTTAAAAATAAAACACAGGAAGTAAAAGTATGTGGTTTTTATAACGGTGAGGGCAGGTATGTTATCCGCTTCAGTCCTGACCAAACTGGTAATTGGACCTATATTACCAGCAGTAATTTTCCTGAGCTTTCAGGAAAAACAGGCAAATTTAGTTGTGTGAAACCTTCAAAAGTTAATCACGGACCGATTAAAGTAGCAGATACCTGGCACTTCAGATATGCCGACGGAACTCCTTATTTTCAGGTTGGTACTACTTGTTATCAATGGACAAGTCAGCCAAAGGAATTGCAGGATCAGACCATCCAAACGCTGTCAACAGCTCCGTTTAATAAAATCCGGTTATGTATTTTCCCCAAATGGTATATTTATAACAGAACTGAGCCCGCCATTGTAGCGTACGAAAACATTACTGATACAACGTATAACCTGGATAAATTCAATCCCGCTTATTGGGATAATCTGGAAATGCGTATTGCACAACTGGATAGTCTCGGAATTCAGGCAGATATAGTGCTTTTTCACCCTTACGACAAATGGGGATTTGCAACCATGACCATGCCTCAATACGAAAAATATATCCGTTATGCCATTGCCCGCTTGGCTCCATATAAAAATGTATGGTGGTCAATAGCCAACGAATACGATTTTATGACTGTTCCTCCCCGCAAAAACCATAGTGGAAATATGCAAAAGGAGGATTGGGATCATTTCTTTCAATTGATAAAGACAGAAGACCCTTTCCATCGTTTTATAAGCATACATAACGGAACAGTTTGGTACGACCATACAAAATCATGGGTAAGTCATGCAAGTATTCAGAATTCTAAACTCGAACAAGGATTGAGTTTGCGGGAAAAATATAAAAAACCGGTAGTGTACGATGAATGTAAATACGAAGGAAATATTGAAACAGGCTGGGGGCAGTTAACAGCTCAAACTATGACACAGCGATTCTGGATAGGTGCTATGAATGGGTGTTATGTTGGTCATGGTGAATGCATCAAAGCTCCGGAAGATGTACTTTGGTGGGGTAAAGGTGGCGTTCTTCGTGGTGAAAGCCCCAAACGTATCGCATTTTTCCGTAAGTTCATGGAAACGCTCTCGTTTGATAAGATGAGGCCTTCTCACATTAATGATGATGTTTTTGAGCTATCGCAAACCGGTAAAGTATATCTCATTTATTCACTTAAACCGGGTAAGTTTACAATTATGCTCGAAGGGAAAAATGAATATACGGTTGAGTTGGTTGATACCTGGAATATGACAGTAAAAAAGCTCGACAATGTTAAGCCGGGAAAATTGATGATAGATGCTCCTTCACCCGACTATTTATTAAAACTAACGTCTAAATAATAATTCTATGAATAAACGGTAAAAATAGACTTGGTGATGAAATCACCCAACGCTGAATTTTTTCCGGAAATGAAAAAGGGTGCTTTATCTTTTGCCGAAAAGCAAAACAATTTTGGCTCTATAACGAACAAGATGGGTAATTATTTTTAGTTCAATTTGCAATAAAGGAATGGACATATAGTAACACATAGTGGAATACACACATAGCCCCGATAACTATCAGGGCACTTAGCTCACGTAAAAAAAAACACATAGCAAAACAGGGGAGTTATTTGCCTATAAATGTATCAATTAAGCTTCTCTTTCTTTTATTTTTTGCGACAAAAATAAAAGCTATGTGTTTCTATTTCTTGTTTCCAATATTGACCCTGTGTATGACTATGTGTAGCTATGTGTTTGTAATTTAAAGATATTTACCCTCCCAAAACGTTATAGAGCCTTTTTTGACCTGATTTGCGTGGGAACATCCACACAAACAGAAATTGATTTACAAATAAAACTTGTTAATGATTTTATTAAAAAAAATCAGACATTATTTTTATCACATTAGTAAATAGGGCTTACATAAAAACTCAATTATAAGTTTTGTGCATTTTCCCGTAGGGAATCAATAATTATCGAATTAGGTCTATCTCCTACGGGGAATCCTTCAAATGTTACACGTTTTTCTATTGATATTTATCCCCTAAAGAGGAATTTATAAACTGGTTTTACAAGAGTTTTGAGGATTTAAACTATTTTTCTTTGCACTAAGTAATAGGCATAATTAAATGTCTCATTTTATACTGTAATTTAGTGATATTGAATTTGAATTTTCACACATAGGTTCACATAGTATTTCACATAGTACACACAGTTCTAATTTCCTGATATCAGAATATTTCGAATATAATTGGTAAACATAGAGACACATAGTCAAATAAGTATGTATTTTAAAAATGAGGAGATGAAACTTATTACTATGTTTTCTATGTTATCTTTTTATTAAACTATGCGCTTCTATGATTACTATGTGAGACTATGTGTTATAAAAAAATACGACATTAATTTGTTCCACTTACTTAAATAATTTCGACAACAGAATATATCAGTGATTAACAGCAATCTATTACTTTTTCAGCAAACCCTTAATAGATTAGCTTAGGAAGTTTTAATTATAACAATTGCTGTTCTGAGTAGTAAGCAGAGCCGTCACTACCTGTTTGCGAGGCCATGACAATTCAAAAAATACTGCCCCAAGCTGAAGATAATGCGAGATTACAACTGTCACCTGCAACATCTCCTACAGAACTCAGAAACTCATTGATACCACTCTTTACATCCCTCTTTCTCCCTCTCCATTTATTACCTCTCCATTTTGAGAGGGTTGGGTTGAGATAGGAGCTTGGGGTTGTGTTTTTTTGTTTACCATTGTCAGTGACGGCTTCACAATCGAAAACATAGCATGCAATTAGTGAAGCCGTCAACCGCTTATTGTTTAATCAACCTCCGCACAATCGTTTTATCGCCCACCTTTAACCGAATGAAATAAATGCCATCGGGTGAGTTGGTGAGATCAATTTCTTTTGTTAATTCCGTTGAAGTAAATACTTTTGCTCCGGTAATATCATATATATCATATCCTTTGATGATCCCAACCGAACTTTGTATCCTGAATTCCCCTTTGGATGGATTGGGTGATATGGTGATATTCAAATCCTCCCGTGGATTCTCAAATCCGGTATTCATTTGTGATTTGAAATTCATATTATCGATCTTCAGCACGGAACCAACAAACGCCAACGAAGTGTTTTGCCACATGGATGAAATAATATTGATGATCACTGCATCTGGGGTCTCTCCTGTTTCGAAAGGAATTTCAACATATTGATAATTTGACGATGCCGTTAAAATCCTGTTTTGCCCGCCAATACTTATACCCGCTTTTTGAAGATTCAGGTCTACTGATGCCTGGTCGGTCGAAACAGGTGCATACTTATACCAAAAGGTCAGGGTGTCTTTTTTATTGGTAAAAGGGGTTCCTCCTTTTTGACAACCGCAGGTATTATCCCAATAGCCTGTTGTCACATAACCGGGTTGAGTCCCTGGATTCCCGTTTTCTTCCCCCGCGAACGAAGTAAGTTCAAGTGCATACAGCCCTGTTTTGGCATCGGTCGATCTGGTTATGCCTTTTACCCTGTCGCCCGAAAGACTCCAGCCATCAACGATATAAGGAGTCTGAACCTGATCCCACAATTCAAAATCACCGTTCATGGTTGCCGGTTGATTCACCACACCGGTAAACGAAACGCTGTCAATTTTCAAAACGCTTCCGGGCACACCACTTTCGTTCTTATTAAAATCGCTCGACACCACACAAAAAACAACTGAATCGGGTGTTTGAGCCAGCGCCGGAACCAATGGGAAATTGAACAGGGTATAAGTGTCTTTTATTCCTCCGATTTTGTACTCATACGTACTAAGCATACTGCCTCCTTTGCGAAAGACGAGCACAATCAATGCCGAATCGGCTGTTGCTACATTGTATTTATAATAACCGCGGATTCCGGTTGGCTTTTCGGTATAGGGCATACCACCTGTCCATGCACCAATGTCACCTTGTTTTGGATCGGTGTTCAGAAAATAACCCAATATTGAGTAGGTTGAATCGTAAGTGATAGAGGTTGTACTGATTTTTACCGCCGATTGTCCGTGATATGCATCCAAAATCTTTTCAACATTGATGATGCGATTATTTGCAATTTCATTTTCATTGGAATTGAAAGGATAATACCGTGGATTATCAACGATCGTTGAGTTCCATATTTCGAAGTCTTTATTGGGGATGGGATCTTCTGCATTTGAAGCAAAAGTAAAAGATAGGAAGGCGAGTAATAGTAGATATTTTTTCATGATGATATTTTTTTAGATGTTTCTTAATCAATATACTCCATATGATATTTAAATGAAATAACTAAAGCTGCTCTTCAATCTAGGTGGTCAACCTGCTTCAAACCCATGTATTTGTTTTTGAAAACAATTGTAATTAATTGTTTTGATATTTATGCTGTTGCAAAAATACATATTTATTTTGATTAATTGTCATTTACGTTGTTTTATCATCAATGCAATAATTCTCATTGTGTTATTTCATTATCAATGCAACAAATCATAATGCGTTTTTTTCATCCAATGCAATAAATTACATTGCTTCAATATCGGTCGTCCTTTTGCAATGCAATAAATCCCATTGTCTGTGACGGCTTCACGATCGAAAACATAGCCTGTATTTAGTGAAGCCGTCACCCTCACCGAAATGAAAAGAAAACAACCCATGATTAATTCCAGGGAAATGAATATTATTCAAAACATATTTCCTACATTTGCAACCCCCTTGCTGAATGCAAAGGACTTCGGGTTACGAACATTACAAAATTACTACATGAAAAAACTTTTCTCCCTCTTTCTGCTTACCCTATCGCTTTCAGTACTGGCTCAACCTAAAGCAGGTTATTACAATGCTGCTGTGGGGAAAACCGATTCAAATTTAAGAAATACCCTAAAAGTTATTATTTCAAACGGGCACAGTGTAACCAGTTACTCGGGACTGTGGACTGCCTATAAAACAACTGACATCAATCCGGCAACAGGAAAAATATGGGATATGTATTCCAATTGTTCTTTTACCTGGCAAGTCGATCAGAATACCGGGAATACAGGTGCGGAATGTTTAAACTATAACCGGGAACATTCTATCCCTCAAAGTTGGTTTTCAGAGGCATCTCCCATGGTCAGCGATGCATTTCATGTGTATCCTACCGATAGTAAAGTAAATGGTATACGCTCAAATTTCCCTTTTGGAGAAGTAGGATCAGCAACAGTTACAACCGGAAACGGAAGTAAACTTGGAGAATCTGATTTCCCGGGTTATTCAGGGACTGTTTTCGAACCGATAGATATGTATAAAGGAGATTTTGCCCGTACTTATTTCTATATGGCAACACGTTATGCCGGTGCATGCGAAAGCTGGACTGGTGGCGTTTTTAATGCTGCTTTCTTGGGATTTAATAGCTATGGGAGAGATATTTTCCTGAAATGGCATCGGCAAGATCCGGTGAGCATCAAAGAAACCAACAGAAACAATGCAGTAGAAGCTGTTCAAAACAACCGCAATCCCTTTATTGATTATCCCGAACTGGCAGAATTTATCTGGGGTAACCGCAAAGGTGAAGTCTGGTCGTTGACTTCAGCGGTAGATGAAGTCAAAGTAATCTTTTCAATATCACCAAATCCTGTGCAAAATGAATTAATCATTACGTCGGATGAAGAAAATCTTAACGTTACCATTTACAATTTAAACGGTCAGGTCTTACTGGAAAATCAGCTAGGACTTACCCGTTCCATTGCGGTTGATCGGTTGGAGAATGGGATGTATTTGTTGCAATTGAAAACGGGAACACGTAAATCTATTCAGAAATTTATTGTGAACAGATAGGTATCCATTGATAATAAGGTATTATTTCGATAGTAAGAATGTTGAGAGAAACTGCAGGCAACTGATTTTGCAGTTTCTCTTTTTTTGTCACTAAAAAATAAAACTACAAGCAAGCTCTCAAAGATATTCCGATGAAACTTTTAGTTGTAGGGGAACGAGACAATAAAACGTTTCTTTATAACTTTAAAAGAATGAAAACCCGACCTCCCCTAACCCCTCCAGGGAGGCAGGACTGTTAAGTTATTTGGCAATGTTATTTGAAATGATTATATTAGCGGCCTAATTACAAACAAAAATAACATGACATTAATTGAGATGCTATCAAAAACCGAAGATAAACGCTCTCGTTTTGGTCTTCGTCATGAGTTAACAGATGTAATGCTTATGTGTATAATGGCAATAATGAGTGGTTATTATGGTTATCGAGAGATCGGAAGATTTTTAAAAAATCATGCCAAAGAGTTTCAACAAACATTTCGATTACTTCATAAAGTACCTTCTCATGTCACTATACGTTCCGTTTTACAAAACATTGATTTTGAGTCTTTTTGTAATGCTTTTAATGAATGGGCCGGACAATACGTTCAAATGGGGAAAGACCATACTAATGCAATTGATGGAAAAGCTATTGGTAGCATTATCATAAATCATGACAATTCATATCAAAACTTTATAAGCTTAGTTTCCATTTTTTCAGTTCAAAGAGGTATTGTTCTTCGTTGTGAAAAAATTGAAAATAACAAAGAAAGTGAGATTCCAACTGTTCGCAAACTCATTGAAGCTCTTGATGTGAAATCAGAGATCTTTACCATAGATGCACTGCACTGCCAAAAAAAACGACAGAAGTGATTATTGCTTCAGGCAACCATTATATAATTCAAGTAAAAGGCAATCAAAAATTGTTACGTAATCAAATAAAGATTAATACAGAAGATGATATCAAATCGGTTGATATTCAAGAGATAAAGACTCAACATAAAGGTCGGATAGAACACAGAAAAGTCTGTGTTTATAAGAATCTAACCGGGATTTCTACGGATTGGATCGGATTGAAAAGAATCATCCGGGTTGAACGAATGACAATAAAAAATCAACTAATTAGTCAGGAAACAGCTTATTATATAAGTAGTGTTCGGTCAAATAAAGCTGACAAATTTGCCAAACATATTCAACAACATTGGGGAATAGAAAACCGACTACATTGGGTTAAGGATGTCTCTATGAAAGAAGATATTTCTAGAACGGCAAAAGGTAATGCTGCAGAAAATATTTCGATAATGAGAAACATAACAATTAACCTGTTTCGAACCAATGGATTTGACTCAATTAAGTATGCTACGCAATTTTATGCTAATAATTTCAAAGAACTCAGATGTTTAATAACATCTAAAACAAATATTTATAGAAGAACTTAACAGCCCTGCTCCAGGGAGGGGGACAAGAGTGAGAATAGGGGCTTATCTTTTTAAAATAAGTGATGCATAATATGTTCTTTTAATTTGCCAGTCTGGCTGTAGCGATCTTATTCACCTCCCTGGAGGGGTTAGGGGAGGTCTGGATAAAGTTATACTTGGAATATTCCTATAAAATATTAATATTACTTTGCGTTCTTAGCGCCTTTACGTGGTTTTTTGTTTTGTTTCACGCAAAGACCGCAAAGAAGAAAAAAAGGACATTGTATTTTTACTTATACTGTTCCTTTAAATTTTAAAATATTGCTGTTGCAATCTTATTCCCCTCCTTCCCGATCTCGCCAGGTCGAGACGGGATAAATATCCGGGTTTAGATGAGGCCTCCAATTCCAAAATAAAATACCAAATGAAAAAAAACCTCTTACTTCTTTCTTTTCTCTTCCTGCTTTCTCTTACATTCTTTGCTCAGATTCCTGCCGGATATTACAATACGGCTGTGGGGAAAAAACAGGCTGAACTGAAAACGGCTCTTTATTTAAAGATCAAAACTGCCAATGTGCCAAGCTATGGAAGTGGTGCCGGAAGTACGTGGGCGGCTTTTGCCAAAACAGATGTTCGTCCCGAAGATGGAACGGTTTGGGATATGTACTCCGCTAATCATGTGGCATTCAATGGAACTTCTGCCGCAAGTGGCATGAATATAGAACATTCCTTTGCCAAAAGTTGGTGGGGAGATGGGCGTCAGGCAGCTCAGGATGTTATGCACCTGGCTCCTTCAAACAGCACGGCAAATTCAGCAAAAGGTAGCTGGCCAATGGCTGTGGTTGATGGTACTACAAGTTTTTCGAACGGTGTTATCAAGGTAGGAAAATCGAACAGTCGTGCCGGTGGAGTCATTGATGCCTGGGAACCTGCAGATGAATATAAAGGCGATTTCTCAAGGGCTTATATGTATATGGTTACAGCTTACGAAGATTATGCAACATTATGGACCGGTAATTCGGTAAATCAACTGGACAATAATACTTATCCGGTTTTCGAACAATGGACGGTGGATCTATTACTGAAATGGAGTAAACAGGATCCGGTAAGTACAAAGGAAGTGAACCGTAACAATGAAGTTTATAAAATTCAGGGGAATCGCAATCCCTATATCGATTATCCGCTGATGGCGGAATATGTTTGGGGAAGTTTAACTACAGTTCCCTTCACCACAGAGGGTGTTGTTGATTATCCCTATCTCAGTTCACCCAATAACGGAACGTTAGTCGATTTCGGAAAAGTAGCTTTCCAACAATCTACCCGGGCTACCTTGATTATAAAAGCCTTAAACCTGACCGGTGATTTATCTCTTGTGCTGACCGGAACGGATGCCGCTAACTTTTCAGTAAACAATGCTACCCTATCGAAAGCTGATGCTGAAGCCGGATATACACTACAGATAAATTATACGGCCCTTACTGTCGGTAATCAAACGGCCCAATTGACGCTTTCGGGAGGCGGAATAACCGCTACTGCTGTAACACTGAAAGCAATTTCTTCGGACGAATTCCTGGCATTACCGGGGAATAATATTACAAATACAGGTTTTACTGCCAACTGGTCTGTTTCGGCCAATGCAACCGGTTATAATCTCAACTTGTATACCTTGCAAACAAATGGTGCAACCCAAACTAAAACTTTACTGGAAGAAAGTTTTCAAAGTGCACCCACCGGTGGTTGGGTTACCGAAGGGTATACCGATGTTGCAACTTCCGGTTTCATGCGACTTGCTTCAGGGAGTAACCCGGGTAAAGCCATTACGCCGGCAATCGATTTGTCAACATCAGGATCTACCCTGACAGTGACTGCCAAACAATACAGCAATGATGCCGGTGCACAACTGACTGCAACGATAGATAACCTTCCTTTGGCTGTATGGATAACCGGAGTTGCCAATCAGGATTTTACGGTAAATATCCCCCAGGGAAGCAGTACTTCAAAAATCGCTTTGTCGGCAGCAACGGGAAGTCGCGTTTATGTGGATTACCTAAAAGTAGAAACCCAGGGTGCGGTACAAACAGCAGTTTCAGTAAGCGGTTATCCGAAACCGGTGGGAAATGTGTTGACTTATGCTGTTGATGGACTGTTGGCCGATTCTACTTATTTCTACACAATAACTCCAGAAGGTAACAGCACAACCATATCGAACCGCATTGCAGTGCATACCACATTGGTCAATGCAGTTGTTGAGAATCAGGACAAACATCTATCGTGGTCTGTTACTTCGGGTGGAATAAATATTTACAAATTAACTGCCGGAAGTCAGTTGAAAGTGTATGATATCATGGGAAAACAAATACTGTATATTCAGTCCGTATCTTCAGAAGAGAATATCCAATTGACTCAAAAGGGGATTTATTTTATTCAGTTGCAACAAAACCAGGGATTGAAAAGTTATAAAATAATTTATTAGGATTCCGGATTCATTTTATCATTTTTAAACGATCAACAATAAACACACTGATAGGAAACGAGTGATAATTGGAGCAATTTATAAATATACAAAACGCCCGACCTCCCCTAACCCCTCCAGGGAGGGGGACAAGAGTGAGAATAGGGTTATTTCTTATATATCGAAGTATTTTTTATAATGTTCTTTTAATGTGTAAATCTAGCTGTTGCGATTTTATTCCCCTCCCTGGAGGGGTTAGGGGAGGTCGGATGATACTGTTTAAAAAATACAACATTAATTTGTTTCACTTGCATTATTAATGCTATGTTTTCTCCCTATTCTCGGGGTTTTCTGTATGTTGACTTATTATTAAACGATGTGTTTCAATAGATACTCTGTGAAACTCTGTGGCTAAAAAAAATGGGAGATGATATGAAAAAGTTTCTTGTGCTAAGCGCGATACTATATGGTTTTATGTTTTCTGTTCCTGCTGTTGAACCAACCGGTTATTATAACAGTATCGAAGGGAAAAAAGCGGCAGCGCTGAAAACAGCCTTGCATACCATAATTTGTCAGGATACAACCCATTACCTCGACTATGGTTCAGGTGCGGGTAAAACCTGGGAGGGTTTCTATTATACCGACAGAAACCTGACGACCAATGCTGTGGTTGATATGTATTCCGATTCTGTCCGTTATTTCCCCAACCCCAACCCTGATTTTGTTTCTTTTGGTCAGGTCATCCATATTGAACATTCTGTTCCAAAAAGTTGGTGGGGTTGCGATATCACCCATCCCGACTGCCCGGCCAAAGACCTGCATCATCTTTATCCTGCCGATGGTCCTGCCAACAGTTCGAAGAATGATAATCCCCTGGGTGTGGTTTCAGGAACGCCAAGCTATAATAACGGTGTCAGCAAAGTGGGGCCGGGAAATTATCCGGGATATGTGGGTGCTGTTTTCGAACCTGCCGATCAATACAAAGGTGACTTTGCCCGTTCTTATTTTTATATGGCAACTGCCTACGAACATTATGCCCGGAAATGGGATACGTCGAAACCTGAAAACATGATGGAACATAATACCTATCCTGTTCTTAAACCCTGGGCAATACAATTGCTGCTGGATTGGAGCAGGAAGGATCCGGTGAGCGGGAAAGAAATAACGCGGGATGAAGTGGTTTATGGCATTCAGAAAAACCGCAATCCTTATATCGATCATCCCGAATTGATAGAATATATCTGGGGTAACAAAACAACAATTCCTTACCTGCTTAGCGGGAATGTTGATTTCCCCTATCTGAATTATCCAAACAATGAAGATACGGTTCAATTCGGGACAGTTTATTTTGACCAGACAGTAAATATGACCGTAAACCTGAAAGCTATGAACCTTAGCGGTGATTTGTCGGTGGCGTTAAGCGGAATAAATACTTCTGACTTTGCGGTTGATAAAACAATCCTGACAAAAGCGGAAGCGGAAGCAGGAACAAGTCTGATGTTGCAATTTGCAGCACAGACCACCGGAGTCCGTACCGCCCAACTGACTGTTTCGGGTGGAGGTATTACGCCGGTAATTATTTATTTAAAAGCAATTGCTTCGGATGATTTTGTAGCCTTGCCCGCCAGTAATATTTCTTCTACCGGATTTTCTGCCAACTGGACTGCTTCGGCAAGTGCAACCGGTTACAGCGTGGATGTATATAAACTTGAACCCAATGGTGTTATCAATCCGGTGTCGATACTGGAAGAAAATTTCTTGTTGACTGTTCCCGCCGGTTGGATAAAAGAAGGATATACCGATAATTCTTTGGCAGACTTTGTAAAACTGGCTTCAACTACCAATTATGGAAAACTTACATTGCCGGCGCTCGATCTGTCGGTTTCACCTGCTGTTTTAACCGTAGGAGCGAAGCAGTATTCGAACGACACCGGTGCAAAACTAACTGCAACCCTGGATAATCAACCTTTGGCTATCTGGACAACCGGTATAGCAAATCAGGATTTTACAGTTACAATTCCAAAAGGAAATATTACAAGTTCAATTACCCTGTCAGCCATAGCCGGAAAACGTGTGTATATAGATTATATTAAAGCCGAATCGCAGGTTGCAGTTAAACTTCCTGTGTCGGTGCAGACTTATCCGAAATCAGTGCTGAAGATTTTGAGTTATCCCATTGACGGGCTGGTAAGCGATTCGACTTATTATTACACCATTACACCGCAGGGAAATAGTGGGATTAAATCCAATCAGATAAAAGTGCAGACGGGGATAATTAGTGCCGTTAAAGAACCTGTAACAAAAGCTATTTACTGGTCCCAATCGGCATCCGGTGTTGAAGTTCACAATTTACCAACGGCCTGTACATTGCATGTGCTGGATCTGATGGGAAAGAAAATTCAAACTTTAAATCCGGTTTCTTCGTCCATCCTGCTTACTTTCCCTCAAAAAGGTTTATATTTGTTGCAGATTCAACAAAATAATACCCGGAGAACTTATAAAATCATCAATTAAAGAAGAAAAAACCCCAAGCCCCTAAAGGGGATGTTAAGAGTGGTTTAAGTATTCTTTGAGTTTAGTACAAGTTATTATAGGAGACGGTTGTAATTTTTACATCCCCTTTAGAAGGGGCTTGGGGTCACATTTTATCTCACACAATATATCCATGACATCAACACGTTTTAAATCCTTTCTTTTTTTAATTATCGCGGTCTTTGTTTCCTCAGTTGTTTTTGCGGCTGTTCCCTCCGGATATTATTACTATGCCAAAAACAAGAAAAAAGCGGTTCTGAAAACGGCGCTTTCTAACTATGCCGCACCACTGAAAGAATTCGATTATGGAAGTGGTGCCGGATTTACCTGGGAAGGTTTTTTCTATACCGATCAGAACGCGGATGGTACCGTAATCGATATGTATTCCGGTATTGTCAGAAAATTCAGCGGATTTAATTCTGTTCCCGATATGCATATTGAACACTCTTTTCCGAAAAGCTGGTGGGGAGCGCACAATAATAATGCCTATAAAGATCTGTTTCATCTTTATCCGGCCGATGCTGTTACCAATATGACCAAGAGCAATTTGCCCCTGGGGGAAGTCACCGGGATACCAAACCTGGACAATGGCGTGACAAAGATCGGAATCAACGGTTTCGGGGCAAGTTATACCGACAAATGTTTCGAACCCGCCGATGAATACAAAGGCGATTTTGCACGCTCGTATTTCTATATTTCCACCATTTATGAGGATTATTATCAACTCTGGCAATCGCCCATGTTGAACAACAATACCTATCCGGTGTGGAAACCCTGGGCCATAGATTTGCTGATGAAATGGAACCGCCAGGATCCGGTCAGTGCCAAGGAGTTGAAGAGAATTGAAGCTGTTTATAATATTCAGGGCAACCGGAATCCCTTTATCGATTATCCCGATCTGGCAGAATATATCTGGGGAGCAGATACGACTAAAGTTTATCCTTTCCCCGAAGAAACCGAAGCCTTTTTACTTACTCCGCGCCGTGGTGTAAAGATGGACTTTGGCGTTATTCTGGAGAACGATACACGTACCCAAAATATTCATATTCAGGGTGTAAATATCACTACCGATTTACAACTTTCGTTACTTAGAAATAATACAGCTTTGTCATTGTCAACAATCACTGTTCCGGTTACCGGCGCGTTGAATGGGATTGATTTAGCTGTTACTTTTACCCCAGTTACTTTTGGCCTGATCCGCGATACACTGCTTGTTCAGGGCGGTGGATTGACCGAGAGCTTGCGCATTCCGATTGTTGCCCTGGCTTCTGCCGATTTTATTACCCTTGAACCCACGGCTGTTTCACCTGTAGGAGGAACCTTGCAATGGATTTCCGACCCGTTGGCCACCGGTTATCAGTTGAATGTATACCAGGGTGACCAACAGGCGGGCGATCTGATTATTGCTACCTATGTGGAAGGATCAAGCTGGAACAAAGCGCTTGAATTGTATAACGGAACAGGAAGAACCATTGATTTGTCGAAATATTCTCTTCAAAAACAATCTGATGGAGCCGGCTATTTTGGTTCAACGCTGAAACTGTCGGGAACACTGGATAATAACAAAAGCTATGTGATTGTACATAAAGCTTCCACCAATGCCGGTTTAATTGCCAAAGCGCAACTGCTTACCGATTCAATTCTCAGTTTCAACGGGAATGATGCTGTGGCTTTAATTCGCAGTGGCGTTACCATTGATATGGTTGGATCCGCAAATGCAGGAGCAGATATCAGTTGGGGTTTGGACCTTACCTTGCATCGGAAAGCAAATGTTACCCATTCGGTTTCAACCTTTAATGCTGCTGAATGGACATCTTTTCCAATCGATACCTACGAACTGCTTGGCAGCCACAATATGACTTTTGTCACAACAAGTAACTTTATCCTTCAAAACGCATTGACCGGGAAAATAACTTCGTATCCGATAACAAATTTATCCCCGGAAAGTACCTACAGTTACCGGGTTGAAGCCATTCGTACAGGTGGAAATGCAGCGGCTATCAATACCATGCAACTGCATACCAGCGCCCTGGATATTCCTATCCTTATGATGCCAACCGATATTCAGACCAATAGTTTTACTGCCAACTGGGAAGAAACACTCTTTGCAACGGGTTATCTGGTAAATGTTTTTGAAGTAAGCGGACAGGCCGATACCACCGTAACAGAAGGATTCGACCTTGTAGGATCTGCGGGAACACCACTGCCAACCGGTTGGACCGGAACAGCAAGCGGAAACTATACTTCTACAACCAGTTCGGGTATCAGCATTCCTTCAGTGGCTTTTAAAAACATCGGAGAATGGTTGCAAACAAAAACATATGTGCAACCCGTTTCAAAATTGGCATTTATGTACCGTTTTGCTACCTATGTCGCCGGAGCATCTTTAATTGTTGATGGATTGAGTAACGGAAACTGGATACGGATAGACAGTATTATTTGTAAAAATAACAGCAAAGCCTATCCTGTTTATAATTTTAATACCACGCAGGCCATCATTGCTTTCCGGTTTACCTTTAACAAAATGCCGGGCGGAAACATGTCCATTGACGATGTTAGCGCTACATACGGAAACCAGGCTGTTACTTATATTCAGAAAGATTTAGCTGTATCAACCACACAGGCATTCGTTTCAGGATTAAACCCAAACAGTCCGTATTCATACAATGTGCGGGCCACCTTGGGTGCTGCTGTTTCATTGCCTTCCGAAACGGTAACTGTGCAGACATTGCTAGGCGATAAAATAAAGGAAAATAATGTGCCACCCATCATCCTGATTTCGAAGAATGATCATCTTTCAATTTCGGGCTTGCGTGGTGATGAGCAGATTCAGGTTTATTCACTCACCGGCATTTGTATGAAACAGGTAAAAGCTTCTGCTTCTTCAACCATAATCCCGCTGAAGGAAAAAGGGATTTTCCTGGTGAGAATTCAGAACCGGGAATACCAGTTTACGGGAAAGATTATAAAGTAAAAACTTATTTAGAATTTACAGAAATAGTAATATAGGTTTAGGCATTTAGACCATCCAGGTTAATTGTTTAATAAATAATGAATAATGCAAGTCAGGCTAATCATGATTGTATAAAGTAATCAAAAGTGTCTTGCTTCTATTGCAAATTTTCAATTGACTCCAGCTTTAGCCGGAGTTAGAAGGAAATGTTGTTAATTGGCTTTAGCCAAATTGATTCTGATTTAAATTTTGATAATCATATATTTAAATTTGGCTAAAGCCAATATTCTGATTTAAATTTGCAATCCTCCAGCTAAAGCAGGAGGCAATTAATTTGAAAAAGCAGTGCTGTATAAGTACTTATATCAATAATATTTTACTGCTTTATATAAAAAACCCGCTTTGAAATCTTCAAGGCGGGTTTCTTATTTTACCAATAACTAATCGATCAGTTAAGATCCAAGAACCAAGAATCAAGAATCAAGAATCAAGATCAAAGATCAAAGATCAAAGAAATCCGGAGTCAGAAACGCGAAACTTTTCAAACTTTTCAAACCAAGATCAAAGAAATCCTGAGTCAGAAACACGAAACGCAGAACTTTTCAAATGGGAATGAAATGGACATCCCGCTTGCGGGACCTTTCAAACCAGAAACCAATTAACTAATCAACCAATTAACTAATCAACCAATCACCAATTAACCAATCAACTAATCAACCAATTAACCAATCAACTATTTTACTCACTCAGAAATACATATCTTGTAACTACCAATACAAAAAGCAGATACATCATCCAGTGTACTTTTTTTGCATTGCCTGTTGCAACTTTCAAAATAGTATAAGAAACAATACCGGCTGCAATACCGTTGGCAATACTGTATGTAAAAGGCATCAACACAAATGTAAGGAATGCAGGGAAGCCTTCGGTGAAATCATTAAAGTCGATATCCAGTACCGAAGAAGCCATCAAAACACCTACAATAATCAACGCAGGAGCTGTAGCAGCACTTGGAATAATTCCCGCCAATGGTGCAATTACCAGGGCCAGTAAGAAAAGAATACCGGTTGTAATAGCCGTAAGTCCTGTGCGACCACCTTCGCCAATACCTGCAGCACTTTCAACATAAGCTGTTACTGTACTGGTGCCCATTAAAGCTCCGAAAGAAACACCAAATGCATCCACAAGCATCGCTTTCCCGATTTTTGGAGAATTGCCATCTTTGTCAATCAATCCTGCTTTTGTGGCGGTTCCAACCAGCGTTCCGAAAGTATCGAATAATTCCACAAAAGTGAACGTGAAAACTACTGTCCAGATACCCATATTCAATGCACCCCTGATATCCAGTTCACCAACAGCCAGATTATGAAAGTCAGGTAAACTGAAAGGGTTGAATGATCCCGGAATAATAGTTACACCCATCGGAATACCGATCAATGTGGTAACAACGATACCGATCAGTAACGAACCTTTTACTTTTCGGGCCATTAAAATAGCGGTTATTCCCAGACCAATCAGACACAATAACATCGAAGGATTCTGGAAACTTCCCATACCGATATTCCATTCGAAGAATTTCAGTGCGGTCATACCCGTGTTGGTACCCAGTTTCGCAAGAGTTGGCGGAATTACCTGAGCCGAAACCACCATGATTTCCGAAAGTTTTAAACCGATAATGGTGATAAACAACCCGATTCCAACCGTGATGGCCCGTTTAAGTGAATCAGGAACAGCAACTACCAATAGCTGACGTACTTTGGTTACGGTAAGCAGGATAAAAATAAGTCCTGAAATAAACACGGCCCCAAGTGCCACACGCCAGGGCATTCCCACACCGGCTAAAGCAACTGTTGCAAAAAGCGCATTCAGTCCCATTCCCGGAGCAAGCGCGATAGGAAAATTAGCAACCAGTCCCATGGCAATGGTGACAAATCCGGCAGAAATTGCAGTAGCAAAGAATACCGCGTTCTTGTCCATGCCCGTGACTCCCAAAATGTTCGGATTTAAAAACAGAATATAAGCCATGGTCATAAAAGTGGTGACACCGGCAATAATCTCTGTTCTTACGTTCGTCTTGTTTTCTTTGAGTTTAAAGAGTTTTTCTAACATAAAATTAAAATTATAATTGATAAATAAATGAGTGAAAACGTATATAATCAGACTATGAAATAGCAGCTATTGTTGGTTCAAATTCTCGGAGCTAGTCTTTTTTTGGTTCTTTTTTTATTGTGCCGGCTTATTAAAAGTAGCAAAAGTTGCAAAACTAATAAATAAATTGTAAACAAACAGAATATATTAACAAACTCCGGATTATTATTTCTCATTATAAGTTTTTATAGGTCAGATAAACATTATCTAAGGCTCAATAAACATTGACATTAAGCAATAAACATCCGCAAAAATAATTACTTTTGTAACCACAAAAAAAGAAATCGTTGATTATACAATATACCGAATGAATGTGAACCGAAAAATAAGCCTGTTTTTTCTTCTTCTTGTTTTCATCAACAATATTTGGGCTCAGGAACCCGCAGGCTATTATAGTCCTGCCGAAGGAAAGAAAGAAGCTGAACTGAAAACGGCCTTTTATAATATTATTAAAGATCATATTATGCTGGAATATTACAGTTCAAGCACCCATTTTCGTTCTACCGACTGGCATCCGGCAACCACAGGATATCCCGGCGGTTATTTCTGGGATATGTATTCCAATAATAAACGAACCGTGTGGAGCGGTATGAACCGCGAACACTCCATGCCCAAGAGCTGGTGGAGTACAAATCCCGAAAATACAGTGGCCTATTCCGACTTAAACAATCTTTATCCTTCGGATGCAACTGCCAACTCGGCTAAATTAAATTATTCACTGGGTGAAGTAGGGGGAACGCCAATCTATTCGAATGGTGTGGTTAAAGTAGGAACCAACACTTTCAGTGGTTATACGGGAACTGTCTTTGAACCTGCTGATGAATATAAAGGCGACTTTGCCCGCGATTATATGTATGTGGTTACCTGTTACGAGGATTATGCCAATAACTGGCGTAGTACAGGGACCTTAAGCATGTTGAGTTCCGGAACTTATCCTGTATTTAAGCCCTGGGCTGTCAATTTGTTACTAAAATGGAGCAACCAGGATCCGGTCAGTGAGAAAGAAATTGTCCGGAATAATGCAGTATATGCCATCCAACATAACCGGAATCCATTTATCGATCATCCCGAAATAGCAGACTTTATCTGGGGCTCCCGGAAATCCGAAGCGTGGTCAATCGATGTGGGACCTGCAGAAACTGAAGCAACTTTCAATGTACAGTTCAATCCAGCAACAGACCTGGTCACCGTGAAAATCAGCAAGCCGGAACAGGCAACTTACTTTATTCAAAACCTCAACGGAATCATGCTTCAAACCGATAAATTTACGGATGAAGGCACCTGCTCTGTTTCCAATCTGAAAAACGGCATGTATCTTATCGTGGTTTATACAGCCAACAACAAGCGAAAAACAGGCAAATTTGTGGTGATGCGGTAATTCCGGCAAAATGAAATAATGTAATTGGTGCTTAGATCACCCTGTTTTTTTGCTGCTGTATTGTCTTCTTTCGTTGAATTACCTCCAGCTTTTGTTGAATAGCCTCCAGAGGCTATTCTATTTCCCGAATTATTTTTTCTTAGCTCCCATTGTATTGAACCGATACGAAAAAACCAACATTACAAAGCTTTTAAGGGTGTTAAACTGTTGATCTTCGACGAAATTACTCGAGATAATTTGATTTACACTCAGCTGCTGCTGTAGTATATCATTTAAGATCAACGTAAGTGTACCTGCATTGTTTTTCAGAATGTTTTTGCTTATTTCGGCATTCCATAGAATTTCACTGTGGTTGTAATCAACCGAGAATCCGGTTAGTGAACGATAATTTATTTCTGTTGAGATAGTCCACGATGCAGGAAGGGTAAATTGCGCATTGAAAAAACCACCCCGCGATGAAGTTTTCTTTGGGAGCATACTTTCAACCGAATAACTGGTTGTGCCGGTCTGAAAATTTACTTTCGAAATGAGGTAAAGCCATTCCCATTTAAAAGTCATACCCAGCTCTTCCTTTGCCGACAGGGTGGTTGCTACGGTCTTCTGACTGTCTGTTATTTTGTTAATGGTCGAAAAACCGATATTATTGCGCATTGCAATCTGGGTGTAATTGTTTATTTGAAAGAACTTTCCAAAAGGACGACTATACATCAACATTCCGTTTGCATTCCACGAACCGGTTTGGTTCACGGGCATGGTGCTTTTTACGCCGGTAATATCATCGTAGTTTGTAAAGTTGATGATATCGTTGAGAATATAATTCCCCTCAATGTTAATCATTATCGATTGTTGTTTTTTCCGGTTGTTGTTATTGAAACGCAAGCGTGTCCAGTGTGTAAATTGAGGTAGAAGTGCAGGATTTCCCATGCGAATATTCGTCGGGTTGGTTTCGTCGCGCGATGGATCGAGTTGGTATACCGTAGGAGCTTCAGACCGCCCGCGATAATCAAACCGTAGACTCTTTCCTTTGCCCATATTGTACATCAGATAAGCATTTGGGGCATAATTAAAGGTTTGTAAACCGGGAAACAAGGTAATCGTAGAATCGAGACCTGAAACCGCTCCGCTTTGAATAAACGAACGACTGCGTATATACGATGGATTATAATCGAGCCCAAATGTATAAACCACTTTACTGAAAACACCCCGGTAACTTACACCCAACTGTTGTGTCATCGATAAATTGTCGATACTTTTGCTGTATGGCAAATCAAGCACTGTATATTCGCCGGTAATTGAATCGGGTTTGTAGTTGTTTTTCAGGTTTTGTCTGCTGTTCGATTGTATCCAGTAAACAAATTGCAGGGAATGTTTTTCAAATAAAGGTTCAATATAGGACAGGTAAAGGCGGTTTACAAAACCATTCGAAATGGTTTCCCATTCCTGGTCACGATCGACACGACGATTTTCGGAAGTTCTCCGGTAGTAGAAATAACTGGCATGTGTTTCACCGGTTCCTTCATTGTTCGAAAAACGGGAGTCGAGGCTGAGTGAGAATTTACGTCTTTTTTTTGCAAAATCGTGCGAAACAGTAAATATTCCGCGTAGGTTCAATTCGGGTGTAATGGAACTGCGTATGTAACGGTTAGAATTTACCGAATCACGTGCTGCATTTCCCGCCTGCAACAATAAATAACCTGCATTGTTTCTGGTGGTGGTATTGAATGCGGCAGACGGCGAAAATGAAAACACCCAACCTTTCAGGGCACGATTCTCAATTTTCGCACTAAAACGGATTCCCTGATCTTTTGTTAATTGTTGAACAGTATCAGTCTGATACGAAGTACTATCCAGTAGATAATACTGACGCATGGCAGTGCGGCGTACGATCCGCTCATTAAATCCATACGAAAGGTCCCCATTCAGCATCCAGGGTTCTTTTTCATTACTCTTCCCCGACGAAAAATTTATACCACCCGAAATAGATGAATTCAAACCCGGTTTGCCACTTCCCGATGTACTTCCTCCACTACCCAGATTCATCCCGTTGATGTTGTTGCCATTGGCTACTATCCCCAATTGTGTCTCATCGACCAGTCTTGCGGCAAAAGTATTTACCGAATAACGCATCAGTTTACCTTCACTTCCGTTCACTTCCTGTCCTCCACCCATATTGCTGCTGACGAGCCATCCCCTTTTCTTTCCTTTCTGAATGGTAATGTTGATGGCGATATTCTCTTCTCCATCATCAATGCCGGTAAGTTTAGAAAGCTCCGATTTATCGTCAATAATCTGCAACTTATCCATAATTTCTGCCGGGATATTTTTAATCGAAAGGTTGGGATTACTTCGGAAAAAATCTTTTCCATCCACCATCACCCTTTTTACTTCTTTCCCGTTTACCAGAATTTTCCCATCCTCGTTTATGGTAATGCCGGGAAGCCGTTTAAGCAAATCTTCTACTACAGCATTGTCCTTAAGCCTGTATGCCGATGCATTATATTCAACGGTATCCGTTTTAACAACCATTTCTGATTGTTGCGCGACCACTATTGCTTCGCCAAGGTTAACCGTATTCTCAGATAATACAATCTCGCTCAGGTCGTAACGAGTTGCTTTGTCGTTAAACTTTACAGGCTGATATAGATTGCTGTATCCAACGCACGAAAGAAACAGGATATATTCTTTGGCTTTAACCACAGATAACTCAAAAATACCAGCTTCGTCTGAGGTTGTTCCCGTTATCAATGTACTGTCTTTTGCCGATAGCAAACGGACTGTAACATATTCCATCGGAACTGCCTGATGATTCATCATTGAAACGACTTTCCCCGACAACCGGTAATTTTTAGTTGTGGTTTGAGAAAAAACAGAAGTACAACCTATCGGGAAGAGATTTAAAATCAGGAAAATCAAATAAATTTTATATGAAGATGCACAACAGCCAATATTCGGACGAATGCTGGTTTTTTTTAAGTTATAAGTATTAGCGTATTCTGATTTATTCATCACGGGAAACATGTGGAGGCTGCTATAAATTTTCATATTGCCTCCACAAAAATAAACTAAAATAAATGGATTTTACTATTTTACAAATTTAGTTGAATAAATTCAGTCGTTTCTCCTGTTTTATCCGTGTCATGAATTATTTTTTTATCCCAATAAAAACTTAATAAACCGATCATCGTTTTATATAAGAAAAGCTTAGGTATTTCAATTCCTGATTGGTTGTGACTAAATATTACAAACATTCATCAAAAAATGTCCATTTAATTCATAAACATCCACTATATTTGTCCTTTATTTGCTTAGGATATTGGTAACAATTAATACACTCAAATTATGAACACACCAAAGCATTTCTCAATTGAAAAATATCTATTCCTTTGTTTCGCCTTGTTCATGCTCTTTACTTCAGGCTTCGCGTTTGCTTTACCTGCAATGTCAACCCCGGGCAAGGTTATCGACGAAAACTATTCGGAATATAAGGGTATTGTGGTCGACCGCAAGTCGGGAACTCCTTTGGCATTTGCCAGCCTCTCGGTTATCGGGACGAATATCTCTACGGTTACCAATGGTGAAGGCCAGTTTTCACTGAAAATATCGAATGAAATTCGCGAGCCAAAAGTAATCGTAAGCTTTCTTGGCTACCAAAACAAGTCGGTATCACTGACTGCTTTAAATCCCGATAAGCCACGTATCGAAATGGATCCTATCTCTGTTGAATTACCGGAGATAAGTGTGATTTCAAAAGACGCGGAAGCACTGATGCTTGCCGTTTTAGAGAAGAAAGGCGAAAATTATCCCGCTGAACAGAACCTGATGACTGCTTTCTACAGGGAAACCATCCGGAAAAGTAGAACCTATGTTTCACTTTCAGAAGCCGTGGTTGAAATCTACAAACAACCTTATATGTCCTATCGGACGGATATTGCCAAATTGTACAAAGCCCGAAAAAAAGCTGACTACAGCAAACTTGATACGGTGACTTTTAAACTGATGGGTGGTCCATTCAACTCGCTCTATCTGGATGTTATGAAAAATCCGGATCTTATTTTTACTGAAAATGTGATGGAGAATTATGAATTTAGTTTCGACCGCTCTACCCGTATTGACAGCCGGCTGATATATGTGCTCGATTTTAAACAGCGTCCGGAAAAAAATGAACCATTGTATTACGGAAAGTTATATATCGACGCCCAAAATTTAGCAATGAAAAGTGCTGTTTTCAGTCTGAACCTTGAAAACAGAGAATTGGCAAGTCAGATGTTTATTAAAAAGAAACCGTTTAATGCGGTTGTTTACCCCACAGAGGCTACTTACCGGATTGATTATCTCGAAAATGACGGGAAATGGTATTATGGTTTCAGCAGAATTGAATTGGGTTTAAAGATTAACTGGAAGAAAAAACTTTTCAACACAAACTATTTTTCAACGATCGAAATGGCAGTCACCGATTGGAAACCTTATCCTGAAAATGCTGCGGTGAGTCCAAAAGAAAGGTTAAGGCCATCCGTAATTATCAGCGATGAAGCCTCCGGATTTTCGGACCCCGACTTCTGGGGCGAGTACAATGTGATTGAACCCGAAAAATCCATCGAATCGGCAATTAAAAAGATTCAGAAACAATTAAAAAAAAAGAAATAAGCTTTCTGTAATCTGGTTCGTTTTTTTCGAACGAGGGCATGCATCAATTCCGATTGATAAAAAGGGAGTAAAGTGTGTTAAATATAGCGCATTGATTTGAATATCCGGAATAAAAGTCTTTACTTTGCACAAATAATACATGTAGGTAGTATATAATGAAATTATCCAAAACATCTGAATACGCTTTAAGAATATTGATTTTCATGGCTAAAGAGCCGGGTCAAATGTACACTGCCAAACAGTTGGTTGACGAACTGAAGGTGTCTGATAAATACTTACGCAAGTTGATGACCGATTTATCCAAGTCGGGTTTTATTCAGAGTATTCAGGGCAGGGATGGAGGATATATATTTACAAAAAAAACCAGTGAGATTTTCCTGTTCGATGTCATTGATTCTGTGGAAGGTATGGATAAACTGAATGGCTGTTTGTTGGGATTTGAAAAATGTTCGTGCACGAATCCTTGTGCGATGCATGAATCCTGGTCAGAGGTGAGAACCGAGTTAAATAAGGTCTTTCATGAAACTAAATTATCGGATATGAATTTTGCAAAAATACAGAGATACTGATTTTTTTTAGCACTATATACTATCAAGAAGTAGTATATAGTAATTTTGCAAAAAGCAGTTGCTAAAAATAGAAAATAAAAAATTAAAAAAAATGAAAACAGTAAATTTTGAGCAGGTTGGAACAACTAAAAATCCTCATGGGGTGGATGCCAGAAAACTATATGAGAGTGAAAATGTACAGGTAGTTCATATCCTTTTAAAAGCCGGTGAGAGCCTGGTGAAACATGCAACGCAGGTTGATGTGCTTTTTTATATTCTCGAAGGCGAGGGAATTGTGGAAATAGGTGATGAGAAACAGCTTGTAACTAAAGACATGCTTATCGAAAGCCCGAAGAACATTCCGCATTGTCTTTCAAATGAAGGAACAGCAGATTTCAGGGTGTTAGTCGTAAAAACCCCGGGTCCAACCGCTGCCCAAAACAAACAGGCAATTCAGGATATTATTAATTCAAAATAAAGTAGCCAGATGGAAGATATTGAAATTTGTAATTGCAACAGTATCATGAAAAGTGAAATTGGAAAAGTAATAAAGGAAAAGGATTTAAAAACGATAGGAGAAGTTCAGGCAGAGACAACCGCAGGAACAGGTTGTGGCTGTTGTTTTTCTGAAATTGAGGATGTATTGAATGAAATGAGTAATAAAAACTGACAAAATGGGAAATTATAAATCAACAAAGATAGGCGAAATTGTAACAAAGGATTTCAGAGCAGCCGGGATATTCAAAAAAGCCGGAATTGATTTTTGTTGCGGTGGTGATCAGAGTTTAGAACAGGCATGCAAGGAGAAGCAATTGGATATTTCGACCCTTGAAAAAGAATTAATTGAGCTTGAAAACCTGGTTCCCGATCCGGAACACAATTTCAAAGAATGGAACCTGGATTTTTTGTGCGACTACATTGTCAACACGCATCATAAAACTGTTTTGAGACTGTTGCCTCAGTTAACCGGTTATACACAGAAAATTGCTGATGTTCATAGTTCGAATCATCCTGAATTGCTTAAAATTGCAGGCTTGTTTGCTCAAATAAATACAGAACTGCTGCAACATCTGAAAAATGAAGAAGAAGTTTTGTTTCCGGCCATCAAAGAAGTGTTGAAATCAGGATCTTCAGAATCAAAAGAAACCATCGTTTCTGAAATTGCCAGAATGGCGAAAGAACACGAGTTTGCCGGTGGCGCCATGGACGAAATAAATGTTTTAAGTAAAAATTATCAGGTCCCCGCCGATGGCTGTAATACCTATCAGGTCACCTATAAACTGTTGGAACAATTTGAAGATGATTTGCATATTCACGTCCACCTCGAAAACAATATTTTGTATCCAAAAGCGTTGAATCTCACTAAATAAAAGTTAGTCAGAGTATTTGTATTTTAAAGTAAATGCGGGATCGCCTTTTATGGAACGAACTTTATAGAAATTAAAACCGGTCGTGTTTTTTAGTCCGGATTTTTCAATGCTTTTTCTGCCGACAAGTCGGCATGTTCCATTTGCGTCCTTTGCGCCTTTGCTCGGTATTGCTACTGATTCACTCTTAGATACAAAGGAAGCAAACTGAACACATCGACCTACCTCTGCCTCTACCTCTACCTCTACCTCTACCTTCGGTAGATAAATTCAATAGATAAATTCGACAGATAAATGTGGCAGGCAACTTGGCAGTGATTTAATTCGACAATAATTTTTTCTACCCATATCATTTTCCGATTCCTTTTTCTACAAAGCAGATCGTTTTTTTTATCATCATTTTCCTTATTCAAACTCCCGGCAATATGTACAATAAAAAAAGGAAAGATTCTTGTTTGCAATTTACTTTTTTGAGTCTGAGATGTATCGCTTTCGCAAAAAATGTCAATATACGGGAGTATTAAAACAAAAGTGAGACATAGTATGTTATGTAAGTTACTGTTTTAAGGTCTTGATTTATGCTATAAAACATAATTTTTTGTACCTTTGCAGTATTGTCTTTAGAAAAGAAAATTTCTTATTACTTATATTTTCATTTCCTTCCAAATTGATGAAATTCAATTGAAAAAAAGGAAATTAAAAAATTGATTTTATGTCAGAAGAATTATTAGATCAGGTTACACAGGCAGATTATAAATACGGTTTTACCACCGACATTGAAACAGATATTATTCCCATTGGACTGAGCGAGGAAGTTGTTCGCGTTATTTCGGCAAAGAAAAACGAACCCGAATGGATGCTCGAATTCCGTCTGAAAGCTTATCGCCATTGGCTGACCATGGAGATGCCAACCTGGGCGCACCTCGATATACCGGATATTGACTTTCAAAGTATTGCCTATTATGCTGCACCACGGAGAAATGCTCCTCAAAGTTTAGACGAGGTGGATCCTGAATTGCTGAAAACATTCGACAAACTGGGCATCTCAATGGAAGAACAGAAAATGTTGTCAGGCGTTGCAGTGGATGTTGTTATGGATAGTATCTCTGTAAAAACAACTTTCAAGGATAGTTTGGCCGAAATGGGAATTATCTTCTGCTCCTTTAGCGAAGCAGTGGAACATCACCCGGATCTGGTACAGAAATATATGAGTTCGGTTGTACCGGTTTCAGATAATTTCTTTGCTACATTGAACTCTGCCGTGTTCAGCGATGGATCATTTGTTTATATTCCAAAAGGGATTCGCTGTCCCATGGAACTGTCCACTTATTTCCGTATCAATGCCGTTAACACCGGTCAGTTTGAGCGTACGTTGATAATTGCCGATGAAGATAGTTATGTTTCTTACCTCGAAGGTTGCACGGCACCCATGCGCGATGAAAATCAATTGCATGCAGCTATTGTAGAGATTGTTGCGATGAAAAATGCGGAAGTGAAATACTCAACCGTTCAAAACTGGTATCCGGGCGATAAAACAGGAAAGGGCGGTGTTTATAATTTCGTCACCAAACGTGGTATTTGTAAAGGTGATTATTCCAAAATATCCTGGACACAGGTTGAAACCGGTTCGGCTATTACCTGGAAATATCCGAGCTGTATTTTGTTGGGCGATAATTCCTCCGCCGAATTTTATTCGGTGGCGGTAACCAATCATCATCAACAGGCCGATACCGGTACCAAAATGATGCATATTGGCAAAAATACGACCAGCCATATTCTTTCGAAAGGTATTTCGGCCGGATTTAGTCAAAACAGTTATCGTGGTCTTGTGAGGATCAATCCCAAAGCCGAGAATGCCCGCAATTTCTCACAATGCGACAGTTTGCTGCTTGGAGATAAATGTGGTGCACACACTTTCCCGTATATGGAAGTGAATAACGATTCAGCCATAGTGGAACACGAAGCAACTACTTCGAAAATCAACGAGGACCAGATATTTTATTGCAATCAACGCGGTATTTCAACGGAAGACGCCGTGGGATTGATCGTAAATGGTTACGCCAAAGAAGTACTCAATAAACTGCCGATGGAGTTTGCCGTGGAAGCACAAAAACTGCTGCAGATTACGCTCGAAGGTAGCGTGGGATAACCCTGGAACCACAATAGGCACAATAGAAAAAACAATTCATATAAAGACTTTCAACTCCCCTTCATGGGCTGGGGGTCGTGTTAATAAAATAATATGTTACAAATTAAAAACTTACACGCCAATATCAACGGCAAAGAAATATTAAAAGGGCTTGACTTAGTTGTTCGTCCGGGAGAGATTCACGCCATTATGGGACCAAACGGAGCCGGCAAATCAACGCTTGCTTCAGTGCTTACAGGCAATCAGGCTTTTGAAGTTACCCATGGTGATGTCACTTTCTATGGTAAAAACTTACTGGAACTTTCGCCCGAAAATCGTGCCAGGGAAGGAGTTTTCCTGAGTTTCCAGTATCCGGTTGAAATTCCCGGTGTGAGCATGGTGAATTTTATGCGCGCTGCCTTAAACGAACACCGGAAATACAAAAATCTGGAACCACTTTCGGCTACCGATTTCCTGCGGGTGATGCGTGAAAAGAAAGCATTGGTTGAGATGGACAATAAACTTGCGAATCGTTCGGTAAACGAAGGATTTTCGGGGGGTGAGAAGAAACGTAACGAAATTTTCCAAATGGCCATGCTCGAACCGCGTTTGGCTATTCTTGATGAAACAGATTCAGGACTTGACATTGATGCCTTGCGCATTGTAGCCAACGGAGTAAACAAACTGAAACGTCCCGACAATGCAAGCATAGTAATCACACACTATCAGCGTTTGTTGGATTATATCATCCCTGATTTTGTTCATGTGCTTTATGATGGTCGCATCGTTAAATCCGGCGGCAAGGAATTGGCTATGGAACTCGAGGAAAGAGGCTATGACTGGATTAAAAAGGAAGTGGACGGGGAATAGGGTTTTGTTAATTTGTTGATAGGTTAATTCGTTAATTGGTTGGTAATTATTGATTAAACAACCGTTTGGTTTAAATAGACTGCCAAACGAATTAAAACTATCAAAAAATTATATACTTGATCAAATTGCATTCTTACCACAAAAAAAGAATTTATGGAACAACAATATATCGATTTATATAAACAACAACACGAAAGCATTAAAAAGCATTCGTCCGGGGTGATGAACACATCGCGTGACAAATCATTTGCAATGTTCGAAGCATTGGGATTCCCTACTGCTGCGTTGGAAAACTACAAATATACTGATCTGAAAGAAACCCTTTCGGTAGATTATGGATTGAATATCAACCGGATTCCTGTACCTATAAACCCATACGAGGTTTTTAAATGCGATGTGCCCGGAATACACTCCTATCTTTATTTTGTGGTGAATGATGCTTTTTATCCGGTGAATGATCCCCTTCACAATAAGTTGCCCGAAGGCGTTATTATCGGAAGTGTGAAAAATATGGCTGCTGAACATCCTGAATTATTACAGGAATATTTCGGCAAACTCAGTACTTTAAAAAAAGATGGACTGATTGCCTTCAACGGTGCCTTTGCTCAGGATGGTTTCTTTATGTACGTTCCCAAAAATGTGATAATGGACAAACCTGTGCAATTGGTAAACATCATGCGTTCAGATGTCGATTTTATGGCTAATAGTCATAATCTGATTATTCTCGATGAAGGTTCCAAAGCACAACTTTTGGTTTGCGATCACACCGTGGATGATGTCCGTTTTCTTTCGAACAGGGTAACGGAAGTTTTCGTGGGCGAAAAAGCCATCTATGAACATTATAAACTGGAAAATACCCACACCAGAACCACCAATTTGTCTACGCTGCTTATTGACCAACAGAAGTCCTCGAATGTACTGGCAAATGTGATTACACTTCATAACGGCATTACGCGTAATACCATTGAAATTGATTTAGATGGGGAAAATTGCGAGACTTTGCTATGCGGTATGGTAATCGTGGATAAGAAACAGCAGGTTGATAATTTTACCTCTATCATACATAATAAGCCCAATTGCAATAGCAGGGAGTTATTTAAATACGTATTGGACGATCTGTCAAAAGGCGGATTTACCGGAAAATTGCTGGTGGCAAAAGATGCTCAAAAAACGGCTGCTTTCCAGACCAACCGGAATATCCTGCTGAGTAAAACAGCCAAAATGCGCACCAAGCCACAACTGGAAATTTACGCCGATGATGTGAAATGTTCGCATGGAGCCACCATCGGTTCATTGGACGAATCGGCTAAATTCTATATGCAATCGCGTGGAATCTCAGAGGCGGAAGCACGTTTGTTGCTGATGTTTGCCTTTACAAATGATGTGATTGAAAATATCCGGATACCAGCTTTGCAAGACCGCATGAAATTGCTGATCGAAAAACGCTTGCGTGGTGAATTGTCTAAATGCGAAGGCTGCGTGATTTGCCAGTAAACGATCCAAAACCTCAAAGCGTGCGAAGCACCTTTGAGCGTTTCAACTAAAACATAAACTCTTTTGGAGCTTCGCACTCCAAAAGGTTTTATTAAAATAACTCCCGCAGATTGCGCAGATCACCGTAGATTAATATTTCTGCGTTTATCTGCGCAATCTGCGGGAAAATTATTTCAAAACCATGTCTTTCAGTAAAAGTGAATTAAAACAGAAATTTCAACTACCTTTGCCGGGGATTAGTTCGCACCTTAAAATGGCGCCAAAGCATCGTGTTCAGGAAATTCTCAGTAATAAAGATAATGCCCTGAATGCAAAAAAAAGTGCAGTACTCATTCTCTTTTTTCATGAGCAAGAAGTACTGAAAATGATTGTGATCAGACGCAGTGATTATGTTGGAATTCATGCCGGGCAAATTGCATTTCCGGGTGGACGATACGATGAAGATGATAAAGATGTACGAACAACGGCGTTGCGTGAAATACAGGAGGAAATTGGGATTCCTGAAGATAAAATAGAAATTATCGGAAGACTTTCTGATATTTATGTTCCACCCAGTAATTTCCTGATCAGCGTTTTTGTCGGGTATCTGGACAAGAAACCGAAATACAAAATTCAGGATCGTGAAGTTGCTGAAGTGATTGAAATTTCATTTGATGAATTTTTAAAATCCGACGTCATTAAACAGAAAGATTTCTACGTTAATTCAATTAAAGCTGCCTCAAATGCTCCGTATTTTGATGTAACCAATGCCGAAATATGGGGTGCAAGTGCAATGGTTGTCAGTGAGCTGCTGGATGTTTTAGTAAATTAGAAAAAAGAACAAAGAACAAAGAACCAAGACAAAAGACCAGGGAGCTCAGAACTCGAAACTCAGAACTCGAAACTTCAAACCCCAAACTTTTAAAAAAAGAATTCATGGCCGAAAAAACCCGATTAAATAAATTCATCAGCGACAGCGGTGTTTGTTCCCGTCGCGAAGCCGACAAGTTTATAGAAACCGGAAAAGTTTTTGTAAACGGCCAAAGAGCGAAAATTGGTGATCAGGTATCATCACGCGATAAAGTGATGCTGAATGGTCAACTGATAGAGCCGAAAGTTGGGGAAGATTTTGTTTTTCTGGCTTTCAATAAGCCGGTGGGTGTTATCAGCACCACTGAAATCGGTGTAAAGGACAGTATTATTGATTTTATCGGTTATCACGAACGCATTTTCCCTGTCGGCAGACTCGATAAGGACTCGCAGGGTTTGATTTTTATGACGAACAACGGCGATATAGTCAATAAAATTTTACGTGCCGGTAACAAGCACGAAAAAGAGTATCTGGTAACTGTCAACAAACCCATTACCGATTTATTTATCGAAAAAATGGCCAACGGTGTTCCCATGCTGGGCGAGACGACCAAGAAATGTAAGGTCGCAAAAGAATCGGTTTATACTTTCCGAATTGTATTGGTACAAGGTTTAAACCGGCAGATTCGCCGCATGTGTGAATATTTCGAGTATGAAGTGGTGAAGCTGGAACGTATCCGAATCATGAATATCACACTGAAAGGGATTCCAATCGGTGAATGGAGGCAGCTGGAACCACGCGAAATAGGAGATATCATGTATGCGATTGAGAATTCAACATCGGAAGCAGCTTCTGTTGGACAAAAGAAACAAGATCCAAGAACAAGGAATCAAGAACCAAGACAAAAGAATTTGAGCCAGGAAAAGGCAAAGCCGGCCCAACGAAGTGCAGCTGCCAAACAAATGGACCGCTCAACAAATCCAAATCCAAAGTCAAAAGAACTGCGGGGACAATCATCCGGCATTTCCACCGGAATGAAAAAAGGCTCACCACGAAGTGGAAAGCCTTCATCCGGCAGTTATGGAAACCGGAAACCGGGAAAGAGATAGCCTTTCAATCCATTTCCTTTATTCTCTTTTCAATTCTCCTGTCCGGAATCAACCAGAGCAATGCAATTCCGACAATGATAAAAATTGATGCCGGTATAAACAGGAAAGCAAGTGGTACTGCTATCGCGTAAGAAATCGCTGAAATAATTCCCTTTAAATCCTTTCCAACAGCCGTAGATAAAACTGAATCCTTTCCGTGTGTTGATATAATGGATTTAGAAAGAATATAATAAGCTATTGCCGCCATTAAAAGCACGAAGGAATAAGTAGCAACCGGTAATTCCGAAAAATGATTCTCTCCTGCCCAGGCCGTTACAAATGGAACAAGTGACAACCAAAACAGTAAATGTGTATTCGACCAAAGCATTGCTCCTGTGACATGCTTAGCAGTAGAAAGCAAATGATGGTGATTATTCCAATAAATAGCTACGTAAATAAAACTGATAACATAGCTGATAAATTTAGGGGCAAGATTTTTAAGTGAATGCCAGTCATCACCATGAGGAATTTTTAGTTCCAATACCATAATCGTAATAATTATGGCAATTACTCCATCGCTAAATGCTTCTAACCGGGATTTATTCATGTTGTTGCACTAATAAAATTATAGTACAAAAACATTTGTCTGTGAATAAAAGTTTTACACAGCTCAAAGAAAAAACCCTTTCATTTCCGGTTTGGAAATAAAAGGGTTTAATTATAAAATACTGTGAAGAGATTAATTCTTTACCGAGTCGGTCTTTGCTACTTCCCTTATGATGATCACCTTTTCTGCCTTTATTGTTTTTGTTGATTCATCACAGTGTCTGAAGTGTTCTTCATGCATACAGCCATGATCCATTCTGTGACAAGGACGACAGCTATTGAACTGTTTAGGTCCCATGGTGGCAAATAAACCACCAAATGTTAGAAGCGCTGCGGCTAATCCGACTAAAAATCTTGATTTTCTGGACATATTCTTTATTTGTTTTTTTGATGATTTATTTTGTTGTTTCTTTTTTAGCATCTGTGTCGCATTTGCTGTCAGATTTTTTACAACAATGGTTATGTGAATGATGACCTGAACCGTAACATCCATTTCCATGATTGTTTTTGAACTCGGCATATTCTTCTTCACTCATCGATCTGATTTTATCAATCATTTCAAATCTGCGATTTCGCCCGCTACCACAACATCCATGTCTTCTGCATCCGCAATGCAAAAGGCTGATTATTCCGAAGAAAATAAAAATTCCGAGTAATAAATGGGGTATGAAGTAGGCAGCTGCACCCACCAATATCCCGGTTAATACTGTACATAAAATTGATTTTGTCATTTTGTTTAATTTAAATTTTTGATTCATTTTGTCTTATACAAGAGAAGACGTATAGTCGTGAATTTTACTTTAAACAAGTTGAAGTTTTTTAAAAAAAAAGTCCATCAGCAATGATGGACTTATTAAAAGCTCTCTTTATGTATTTGGAGTTTTGCAACAGCGGCTTTTCCACTGGTCTTTGAATTTCTGTTTTTCCTCTACGGTAAGATCCATAAATTTATCCTTGAAGGCGGCATGTGCAAAGTGTGCATGTCGAATTCCACGAGTGTGATGACGTTTGAAATGTAATCCGCTAAAAAGTATGCGGCACAATAACAACAAACCCATAGCCTGCCAGTAACTTAATGGCGATAAATTAGAGATGCCCGGAATTATCCAGTTCCATAACAGCATGACGATAGCACTGACAGCAAAAATGCTAAGGATAAGTAATGGAAAAAAGAAACATTTTCTGTTTCTACAAAATGGTTTGTTCATTGTGTTCATATTTTCTGATTTTTTTCTTTCTACCTACTATTCACTACCCACTACCGGTTAGTTATTCAGTTCGTTATATAAATAATTCAGTTTATTCCGCAAATGCTTCACAGCGTAACCTTTCCGGCTGATAATGGTCTTCAGGTTTTCACCTTTCTGATCTGCAATTTGTTGCAATGTAATATCTTCCATTTCGTTGAGCAAGAAAACTTCTTTCTGATTTGGGGGTAACTCGTCCAATGCTGTTTGAAATTCCTTCCAGAACATTTCCTTGAAAAAAGTCAGTTCAGGATTATTGCTGTCGTCCAGCAACAAAATTTCTTTAAAATTAAAATCGCCATCATCATTTTCGTAGCTGTAATCTTCCAGCGCCAGATTTGTTTTCATTCGCGATTTGTCGGTTATTTTGTTTCGGGCCACTTCATACAACCAGCCACTCACATTCTCCAGTTCGGCAATGTTATTTAACTTACTGAGCTGATACCAAACATCCTGCAACACATCTTCTGCATCTTCAGTCGATTTCACCCGACCACGCACAAAGCCAAACAAATTTTCACCAAATTGTTTAATGGTCCTGGTGATGGAATTCGCTTTATGCTCAGACATTGAAATATGAATTGTTGTCTCCATAATAATGAAGACGAATGAAGATCGTTTTTACTTTAAAGTCCATCGTTTTTTTTTCATAAAACAAGCAAGCCGCTGCATAGTTTATTTGCAACGGCTTGCTTTATGACAATTCCTCCCGAAGTTTCCGGGGTAATCCTGCCACCACCAAATCATAGGAATGACAGATCAATTCACAGAGGAAATCATGTGAAATCATGGGGTCGATCAGAACAGTATTCCAATGCTTTTTATTAAAATGCCAGGCCGGAACGATAGCCGAAAATTCTTCGCGCAGCGATATGGCTCTTTCCGGATCACATTTGAGCGTAATTTGTGTTTCGGTATTATCCAACGGAATCAGCGCAAACATTTTCCCCTGCACTTTGAGTACCAGCGTTACCTCGTCGAACGGAAAACACTCAGTCGTTCCTTTCAGACTCAGGCAGTATTCACGGAGTTCTTCTATGTTCATGGATGGTTGAGACCCCCTAACCCCCTAAAGGGGGAACGGAAGCCGTGATTAGTTAATTAGTTAATTGGCTGAATGGTTAATTAGGCTTCCTGATAATAAAACTCAGAACTCAGTACTCAGAACTCGGAACTTTTCAAACCCTTCAAACCCTTCAAACTCTTCAAACCTTTTACAACTTGATATATATCTTCTTCTTATAAAGAATATGCCCGATCAGCCAGTTCAACGTAACAAACAGCAAGGCAAAAACCAACGAGCCCAAATAATTGCCAAAAACCGGTTGGAGCCATTGGGAGTAGATAAAACTTTTAGTAGATATCCAGTCACCCAAATAATAAAAGCCGATATTGCCCAACAGAATGCTGATGATTCCGGCAACTACGTAAATAAACAGCGGATTTACGCCAAACGATTCGAAAAATACACTCCAGTTTTTACGTCCTTTAATGTCGATAATCCAGATGAGTAAACCAAGCAGCAGTGAAGCCAAACCACAGGTGGCAAGCACAAAACTCGAACTCCAGATTTTTTTATTGATTGGGAAACCATAATCGAGTAAAAAACCTAAAAACAGAATAATAGTTCCGAAGATAAATAGTTTCTGAATGCGGACGTTGTTGTCTTTTGTTTCTGAAATCAGTTTCCCGGCCCAAAAACCAAGCAAAACATGTGCTATGCTTGGTAATGTGCTCAACAAACCTTCCGGATCGAAGACAACAGAAGTGCCATCAGGTAAATGGTCGGTGTACATGTGCGAAACTCCTAAAACAGCACGGTCGATAATGGCTACTAAATTCTCTGAATTTTCGGAATAGCTACCGGTGATAGCCATCAGTATCCAGTAAAAAAGTAATATGATCACAATTAACCAGGGGATACGCTTTGGTTTGAATATTAAAACGGAAAGTGAACCAAAAAACGAGACCAAAGCCAGTCGTTGCAAGACTCCAAGAATGCGCAGGTTTTCGAGATTTGTTGCTGCCTGTCCTATTTTTTCTAACAAAGAGAGTTCCTCTCCCCGAAGTTCATTCAATCCACGGCAAAACAAAGCGAACCAGCCTATGGCGACTCCTACAAGGAATAGTAATACTGATCGTCTAAGTAGTTTGGTAAAAGTCTGACCGGAAAATTTAAAGTCGAATTTTTTGTAGGAAAGATACATGGAAACACCCATGATAAACATGAAAAACGGAAATACCAGGTCGGTTGGCGTGAGACCATTCCATTGTGCATGACCCAATGGTGCATAAATCGAGCCCCAATTACCGGGATTGTTGACCAGAATCATGCCGGCAATGGTGATGCCGCGTAAAACGTCGAGTGAAAGTAAACGGGTAGAAACTGTTTTTGGTGTTTGTGACATAATCATCCTGTTATTAGATTATTTGTGTTTTTTATCACTGCAAAAATACAAAAAAAAACAACCTCACCGAATTTAAATTCAAATGAGGTTGATTAACACATTAAAGTAAGATGGATACAGTTTTATTTTATCAACTCGTTCTTTTGAAAATCGTAAAATGTTTTCCGCATAATATCGGCTAATAAAAGTTGATAACTTATATAAGACCTTAGATGCGAGGTATAGGCTGTATTTAAACGAGTTCTTTCCAAAGCCAATGACTGACTGTCAATATCACCATCTGAGTATCGTTGACGGGTAATCTCGAAGCTTTTCTCGGCGACAACAATATTCTTTTCCAGCAATTGCAGCCGTTTTAAACTGCTGTTAAGATTCGCAACCAGGTTACGGACTTCCCTTTCTATGCCTCGCTGAACATCTTCCTTCCGAAGTTGATTTTGTTTTAAAGTTGATTCTGCTGCATTTACTCTGGCTCTGTTTTCTCCACCATCGAGTATTGGTACTTTTACTGTAAATCCTATACCATAACTTGGAGCGCGGTTTTTTAAATCGGAATAAGAATCTTGAAGTGAACTTGAGATATTTGCATTGATATTCTGATAGCTATAACCTTCTTTCCCAAAAGAAAGATTCAGTGAGCTTTGAATCATCCCATTAGATTTTTCTCTTTTTAAATTAATTTTATTTTGCTCAATAGATATTTCCTGCTCTCTGATTTCTAATCTGTTTTCAAATGCAAGCTTTACTGCTTTTTCGGGGTCAATAATTACTACATCGTATTTAAATTCATTGCTTATGGAAACACTGTCGTTCAAATTTATACCAATTAGTTGTTTGAATTCAGTCATTGATGTTCCTTGATTGACAATTGACAAATCATAATTGTTTTGTGCTTCTGCCAGATCTACTTCCATTTGCAAAGCATCTACTTCTTTAATTAAACCGGCTTTATATTTATTTTGCGAGATATCATAGGCTTCTTTTTGCCTTTCAAAATTCAACCTGGCAATTTCTGTTCCTTTCTGTTCGGCTAATAAATTATAAAAGGAATTACTAACCTGATAAATCAGATTCAACTCTTCTCTTTTTAATCCTTTTTTGGATCGCTCATAAGCCAGTTCAGCCAATTTAAGTGTTGATTTGACTTCATTATATCCGTATAAAGCATTTAAAGGTTGTTCAAATCCGAAAGTTGTAAAAAGTTTGGGAATACTTCTATTGTTATTGTAGCTATTTTCATTTGTTACTCCCGATCTCATATATAGTAAACCATCTGTAGGTAAGGGTTGACTGACAAATATATTTCCACCATAATTCATTGTTTTACTTGAATAGTATGTTACAGATGTATCAGTTCTGAAATCAGTAACTCTATTTGAATACTCAGGTGATACAAAATTAAGTTCAATATGTGTTTTCAATCTGCTGGTAGCAGATTTAAGGTTATACTCTGCAATCTTAAAATCCTGAACCAGGTTTAACATGTTGTAGCTTTTTTCCTTGGCAATCTCAATACTCTTTTGTAAGTCGAGATTATAGGTTTCGGATTTTGAAGAAAAGGAAGCAAAGAATAAAACCAGGGTTAACAGCATTAGTTTCTTCATATTGACAATTTCTTATTTTATTAATTTTAAATCGGGTTTATTAGAAGTTCTGTTTTTTCTTTGGATTGAGGTTGTCGGAGTGGATCAGTCCGTCTTTAATGAAAATGGTCCGGTGTGCATGATCTGCAATTTCCTGTTCATGCGTAATCAAAATTATCGTGTTCCCATCTTTGTGTAATTCTTTAAAAAGCACCATGATTTCTTCTCCTGTTTTAGAGTCAAGCGCTCCGGTCGGTTCATCTGCCAAAAGGATTCCCGGTTTTGAAACCAGGGCACGGGCAATAGCCACCCTTTGTCGTTGTCCCCCGCTCATTTCGCTGGATTTGTGAAGCATACGATCTGCCAGGCCAACCCTTTCCAAAGCAACTATAGCACGCTCCCTACGTTCCTGAGCTTTAATACCGGCATAAATCAGCGGCAACTCAACATTTTGAAGGGCATTTAAACGGGGGAGCAAATTGAAATTTTGAAAAATAAATCCTATTTCTTTATTGCGCATGGCAGACAAAGCATCGTCTTCGAGGCTGCTCACATCGATTTTGTTGAACAGGTAAATGCCCGTGGTTAAAGTGTCCAGACAACCAATGATATTCATCAAGGTTGACTTCCCGGAACCGGATGGCCCCATGATTGCCAGGTATTCATTTTTTTTTATTTGAAGATTGATGTCTAAAAGTGCGGGAACCTCCATATCGCCCATGACATAATTCTTCGTTAAATTTTTTATTTCGATTTGCATGATTTTTGTTAGTTAAATGGTTGATTGGTTCATTAGTTAATTCGTTGAATGGCTGATGAGTTTGTTAGATAATTAAGTTTATTGTTTTATTGGATTTATAGAAATTTGATTTTTACTGCTGATCAGACTCAATCTTCTCACCAAATTAACCAGTTAACCAATTAACGAATTAACCAGTAATCCAATTAACCAGTCTACATGATACTTAATTTAGTTAGTAGTATGATTTTGTTGTAAAACAAACTCAATTTCCTCCCCCAATTAACCAATTAACCAGTCAACCAATTAACTTACTCATACCGTATAGAATCAACCGGTTTAAGATTCGCCGCATTTTTTGCCGGAAGATAACCGAAACAAATTCCTACCAGCACCGAGAATCCAAACGCTATAAATATTGAATATAATTTGATAAAAGTATCAACATCGGTAAAAATGGAGACAGTCAATGAAAGGCTGACACCCAGCACCACACCGATAATTCCTCCTGTAATACTGATCGCAACCGCTTCGGAAACAAACTGGCTCATAATATCCGATTTACGTGCACCGATGGCCCTCCGTATCCCGATTTCGCGCGTTCGTTCCATAACGGTAGCCAGCATAATATTCATAATGCCGATACCACCAACCAGTAAGGAGATGGCTGCTATGGCTCCCAGCAAAAAGTTGTAGATTTCTTTCTCTTTCTCTTCCTGTCGAAGCAGTTCAAAAGGGATGACAATATTATAATCGGTGTTATTAAAATGGTGTCGTTGCAGAATGGCATTGATTAATTGTGAAGTTTCAGCCAAACGATCGGAATTATCAACCTGAACAGTAATCTGCTGTATTTCACTGGCCAGAATATTCTCGTGTGTAAACCTTTTCAGGAAAGTAGTCAAGGGTACATAAATGTCCGTATTCAAATCCCTGGCGGCTAATTCCCCCACCGTTTCTGTAAAAAGCGTTTTCGATTGAAGCACCCCAACGACTTCCAGCCATTGATCTTCCACTTTTACCATTTTACCAATCGGATCTTCGTTCCTGAATAAAGTGGCAGAGACGCCGGCACCTAAAACACAGACTTTTAAATTCCGTTTATAGTGATCTTGCGTAATAAAGTCTCCTTTTTCGGTTTTAAAATTCAACATCTCTATGAAATCCGGGGTGATACCAATGATGGTCGATTTGGCGGATTTGTCGGTGTATTTTACTTCCGAACTGATTTCGGCCTGTGAAGCTGTTCGTATAACGCCGGGTACAATTTCTTTAATTACACTGGCATCCTGAATTGACAAACCCTGCGAAAATTTAGCCCTGGTTTCCTCCAGCTCATCATCAGTAAGCTTTTTCTCGCGGATAATAATATTATTGACGCCTAAATCCTGGTATTTTGCTATGGCTGCACGCTTGGCACCTTCACCAATGGAAAGCATGGTGATGACAGATGCCACGCCAAAAATGATCCCCAACATGGTCAGGAATGAGCGAAACTTATGATCAATTAAACCACGGAGTGCTAAGCGTATATTTTCTTCATATTGCATAGTTCATTCTTTTATATAAATTCACAACTGACAGTCATTCCCGGTTTTAATCTTTCATCGGGTTTAAGTATTTTTACTTCTACATCAAAAACTTTTTGACGTGATTTATCATCTTTCAGATGACACAATTTCCCGATATAAGTTATTTCCCCATTAAAACTAACCTTTGGCAATGCATCTAGTCTTACCTTGACTTTTTGTCCGGATTTTATTTTTAAAAAGTCATTTTCGCTGATATAGGTGATCACTTTCATCCACGTCAGGTCCGGCACATTGCCCATATTACTGCCCGGATAGATGTCATCTCCAATTTTAATCATTTCACCGGTTCTCCGGTTGGTGCCAATTTGAAATATTCCTGAAATTGGCGTTCTTATTGTCAGTTTAGGTAAAATACTATAGGCGCTTTTTATTTCATCCTGCAATTGTTTTGCCTTGATTTTTTCAATTTTCAGATCATTGAATGCAATTGTTTTACTCAATACCATCAGGCGTTTTACTTTTGCCAGCTCAATTTTTGCCTGCTCAAATTCGAGTCCTTTTATTTTTCGGATGCGGTCCGATTCAAAGCGCGAAGATTCGAGTTCTAATTTTCTAAGATCGAAAGATGCAATTTCATTTTTTAGTCTCGAATCCAGTTCCTGACGGTTGTTGTTCTGATTTACCTGTAATTTAGCTAAAACAGCCAATTGAGTTTCCAGCTGACTCTCTCTTTCTATAATATACTTTTTTATATCCGATGGATCTAATTGTATCAGGGAGTCGCCTGCCTTAACGATCGTACCGTGCTTTAGAATGCCGATAATTTTCATTTGATACCAATAATTACCATAGCGGGCGAGCATAAACGACCTGGAATCAACGGCTGCCAATTCACCGGTTTCAACAATTTTCCGGCCTCCGTTTTTATGATCCGTTAAGCCGTCTTTCTTCGTTTTGTTGCACGAAACTATGAAAAGTACGACAGTCGAAAACAGCAGAACTGTGAATATATTTCTTTTTTTCATACTTCTTTTTCCTTTGTGGCTTCGGTTTCCTTTTCCTTTTCATCCTTAAAAGGATCTGACAACGCTACTTTATCGGTTACTTTCAATCCTTTAGTAATGATAATATAATCCGAATTGCTTGCGCCTGTTTCAACTTTTGTCTTTTCGAAACCTTTTGATGTTTTTATATAAACATAGTTATTTGCTCCCTCGGACTGTATGGCATCCAATTGTACCGAAAGGGCGTTTTCAATTTTACCTACAATTATTCGACAACTTACGGTCAATCCCGGAAGCAGTTTTTCGTTGGTTTCATTTATTTGAATTTCAACAGGAAAAACCTTGATTTTGGATTTTCCGTCCTTGTTGATCGCCAGATTTGCCACAGAGCTTACGTTGCCGGTGAAAACACTGTTGGAAAATGCATCCGGTTTAATTTCCACTTTCAAACCTTTGCGTATTTTGGATATGTCAACTTCATTTATTTTTACAGTAGCACGCAGTGCCGACAAATCGGGGAGTTGGATCAATGGAAATCCTGCCCAACATTGATCACCCACCTGAAATTTATTGCCGGTACTCCAGCTTTTGTTGATAATGGCAATTCCCGGTGAAGGCGAAATTAAATAAAGTTTTTTAAGCGTTTCATTGGCTTCAGAAAGTCTTGCTATGTCCTGATTGATGGACAGGTTTTTCTGTTTTAATTCTTCTTTCTGAATTTTAATGCGATTGTCGATTTGTTCTTTTGCCCTGTCGAGTGCAATTTTGGCTTTTTCCAGATTCAACTGAATCTCTTTTTTCTTGATGTTGGCTTCATAACCGGCCGATTCGAATCTGATTTTAGAAATTTCATGCGAAATACGTGTGACTTCATAATCTGCCTTTAACTCTTCTAAGTCCGATTGTTGCTGAGCTTCCAGTCTCTGAAGTTCAGCTTTGTTCATGCCCAGTCTTGATTCGGCTTCGATAACTCCTTTCTTAACTTCTGAAGGATCAAAAACGATCAGTGTATCACCGGCTTGTACTTCCTTACCATCTTTTACTATTTGAGTGATTTTCATATTGCCGTATCTCCACGAAATGCTGGGGGATGATACATTTGTTGAACGGATGGCTTCAATTTCGCCCTCTTCAAATATCTCAAGATAAAAAGTGCCTTTGATTACTTTGCCTACCGGTACTTCTTTGACTTGTTCGCGGTTGCATGCCCATAAGAAGTTCATAAACAAAAGGAGTAAGCTTAGTTTATAGAGATTTCCCGAATAATTCTTTCTCATGTATCTAAATTTATGTTGTTATTCTGTTGGATTATTGTTATTTGATGTTTTTATACTTTTTCAGTGTCGCTTTGGATAATCGTGTTTTCTTTTCTATCAGTGAAGCATTTGGTTTTGTAAATGAAATGATTTCGTTCCGTTTTAATCCTGCTACAATAACCGCACTTTTTTGTGAACTGGTACCGGTTAAAACTTGTCGCATCTCGAATTTTTCCGACTTCTTTACATAGACTACTTTCATCGAATCCTGATCAAAAATGGTGATTTGAGGAATTACCAGTGTATCTTTAATTCGCTTTAATATCACCTTGCAATTTGTTGTCAAGCCCGGTCCGGGAATTATTTCCGTACTGTCGATGGTTGATTCAATCTCAAATACTTTTATTTTTGAATTTTCTTTGATTGGCTGTCCTACAGGTGCTTTAGTGAGTATTTTGCCCCAGGCCCTGTTTTTTGGCATGGCATCAAAACTATATTCAACGGAATCGTTTACATTGATGCGTTTATAATTTCCCTCGGATGCTAAGATCTTTACTTTCATTTTCTTTAAACCGGGAATAAAAACCAAAGGCATATTGCCCCAGACGGGATCGCCCACCTGAATCTTTTTCCCGGTAAAATGGATAGCTCTGGTTATCAAACCACCTTGTGTTGCTTTTATTGTTAATGCTTCTAACCGGTCTTTGGTTCCCTGAACTTCGTTTGTAAAGCGTTGAATAACGAATTCCGACTTTCTTAATTCCGATCGGTTGATAATTACCAGGGATTGAAGTTTCTTCTCCAGTTTGTGCTTCTCAATGGCAACCTTTTCCAGTTCCAGTTCCTTGATTTTTCGTTGAGTCTGTGACAAGTATTTCAATTGAAGGGAATCCAGGTTTGCAATATCAGTTTCGGCGGCGTTATTTTTTACCTGTGCTTCCAGTAAAGCATACCGCATATCCAGATCAGCTTTGCTTTTGTTTAGACCTGCATTGGCATTTTCTAAATTTATCAGCGCTTCGTCGTATCTCTTTTTTAATTCTTTATCCACTACAATGCACACAATATCGCCTTCGTTGACAAAAGTGCCATCTTCGATAATGTATTCGACTACACCATCTGCTTCCCTTGGGCATGCAATGGTAATGGTTTGAACAGGCTCGACAAATCCATCGATCATCAGGTAATCTTCAAAATCTGAGTTGGAAATTGTGTAGGTAGACGAATCTGTTTTTTCTTGCGATTGGCACGAAAAAAGGAATGTTAGTAAGGAAATACTAATGATGCGAAAGTAGTATTTTGACACTGAATAGAATTTGAAAATTGGTTGTGCAAATTAACGTAAAATATTTTAAATTAGTATATGCACATTAACGTATGCCTGTATTATTTATGTATTTTTCTAACACGAAGTCCAATGGAACTGTTTTTTAGTAATGTTTTTTTTTGGACTATTGTTTTTCTATTTTGACAAATAGCTATTCAACAGCCAATATTCAAAAATCGGGTCTTGAAATTCTACTTTATTTTCCGGAAATATATCAATAATATCCTTGTTTAAGGCAACCTGGCGTAAGTTTTTAATATTTGCCGAAGTTCCAAAATTGTATTTTGTAAGCACTTCTTTCGATGAGAAATTATGTTCGCCACTTGCCACTGCAATTAAAAAACTAATTTGTTTGGCTGTAAGTGAATCAATCAGATTACTAAAAAGCAAGCTTAATTGATCAACCAGAGCTTCAAAGGCCTCATTCACAATTTCGACACTGCAATTATCGGATGTTCGCAGCCAGACTTGTTGACTAAGTTGTTGGGTATAATAAGGATGGTTTTTTGTTCTGTCGGCTATAATTCCACATTGTTCATCGGTGATGTATTTGCCGGTTTCTTTAAAACGTTTTGAAATAAAAGGCACCCAGTCTTCCCGTTTAATTTTTTGTAAAAACAATATGTCTCCGAATTTATAGAAAGGCATTTTGTAGTCGTTAAAAATATGAAGTAACATATGTCGTTTACTTCCATATAAACAATAACTTACTTTGTTGTGCAGTTGCCAGTGAGCGCGTAACTTTTGTTGAAACCCTAACGAATCGGCGTAGTTGTTGATGTTTTGAAACTCATCAATGCAAACTATAAATTTTTTCTTTTTATCGTTGGCAATTGTTTGTGGTAAATCCAGAATTTCGTCGAACGAAAGCGTATTGTCGTTAAAATCAATCCCAAACGAGAGATCGTAGGTTTGCATGGCATCCGTAAGCGAAATTTTGGGTAACATCCGCGATAAGTAACTTTTGGCGCCGGTAACGAATTCCTCCCAAACCGAAAACGATGCTTTTAATACGCAATTTGCATAAGCTGTATAAAATTGTTCTTGTGTCCGGCAATTAAAAATGTCAATTTTACATACAATATAATCTTTGTCTGTGGCAAGTGTATCCACAACTTTATTTACAAGAGATGTTTTTCCCCAACGTCGTGGAGAGATAATGATCGTGTTTATAAGACCTTCAAAATTATTTTTCAAATAATCTGAATCCTTTACCCTGTTGGTAAAATTCTCATTATCTGCTATTTTACCATAAATAAATGGAGTTGTATTCATGATTTTGTATTGATTTAAAATTTAATGCGCAAATGTAATGAATTAATTTGAAATAGAATGATTTGAAATAGATTAATTTCAAATCATTCTATTTCATCAGTTCTGATTTTCAGAAAATGTTTTCACTGACTACTTCAAAAAATCAAAATAGAAAAGCATCAAACGGAATAAATCCACCTGATGCTTTCAATGAAATATTTATAACTGCAACCGACTGCCTAAAACACGGAACGCGAAACACAAAACGCGGAACGCATTTATTTTACTTCCACACCATTCGTAACCTGTGCTTTCGGTTGAATCAGCACCAGTTTCCCATCTGCATCTTCTGCCGAGAGGATCATGCCTTCGCTCATCACGCCGCGCAGTTTGCGGGGTTCGAAGTTGGCGATGAAGCAAACCTGTGTACCGATCAGTTCTTCCGGAACCGGATAGTATTGTGCGATTCCTGATAGAATGGTGCGTTCCTCTAAACCATCGGCAATGCGGAATTGCAGCAGTTTATCGGCTTTGGGCACTTTCTGACAGTCGAGTACTGTTCCCACACGGATATCCATTTTCATGAAATCTTCGAATGCAACGTTTGCTTTTACCGGAGCAGCTTTGTAATTGGCAGTTTCGTTGGCAATTTTTGTATCCTGTAATTTTTGAACCTGTGCTTCCACCGCTTCATCTTCAATTTTTTCGAAGAGCAGTTCTGGTGTGGCAAGTTGTGTGCCGGTAGCCAGCAAATCGATTTTGCCCAGATCTGCCCAGTTGCATTCCTTCATCCCCAACATATTGCGCAGTTTTTCGGAAGTAAACGGCAAAAACGGTTCGAAAGCAATAGCCAGATTCGCCGCAATTTGCAGGCTGAGGAACATGATGGTTGAAACCCGGTCCATATCGGTTTTCGCAACTTTCCACGGTTCGGTATCTGCCAGGTATTTATTGCCGATGCGTGCCAGCGTCATGGCTTCTTTTTGAGCATCGCGGAAACGGAAGTTGTTGAGTAATTTTTCTACTTCTGCTTTTACATTTACAAATTCTTCGAGCGTTTTTTTGTCGTAGTCGGTCAATTCGCCCAAAGCAGGTACTTTGCCTTCATAATATTTTTGGGTAAGCACCATCGCGCGATTGATAAAATTGCCGAAAATGGCTACCAACTCGTTGTTATTGCGCGCCTGAAAATCTTTCCAGGTAAAATCGTTGTCTTTTGTTTCGGGTGCATTGGCGGTGAGAACGTATCGTAATACATCCTGTTTGTCCGGAAAATCAACCAAATATTCGTGCAACCAAACCGCCCAGTTGCGGGAAGTGGAAATCTTATCGCCTTCGAGGTTTAGAAATTCATTAGCGGGAACATTATCGGGCAAAATATACGAACCTTCGGCTTTCAACATGGCGGGAAACACGATGCAGTGGAACACGATATTGTCTTTGCCGATAAAATGCAACAAACGGGTTTCGGGATCTTTCCACCATTTCTCCCAGCTATCGGGTAGTAATTCTTTGGTGTTCGAAATATAACCAATCGGTGCATCGAACCACACGTAAAGTACTTTTCCGTCGGCACCTTCCACCGGAACGGGAATTCCCCAGTCCAGATCGCGACTCACGGCACGCGGTTGCAGGCCCATGTCGAGCCAGCTTTTGCATTGACCGTACACGTTTGGTTTCCATTCTTTGTGGTCTTCCAGTATCCATTTGCGCAACCATGCTTCGTGTTGGTCAAGCGGCAAATACCAGTGTTTGGTTTCGCGCATCACCGGAACATTTCCGCTGATAGCCGATTTGGGGTTGATTAAATCGGTAGCATTCAGCGAAGTTCCGCACGATTCGCATTGATCGCCGTAAGCGTTTTCGTTGCCGCAATGTGGGCATTTACCGGTTATATAGCGGTCGGCAAGGAATTGTTGTGCCGCTTCGTCGTAATATTGTTCATTGGTTTTTTCAATAAAACCGCCTTTGCCTTCTATGGTTTTGAAAATCTCCGAAGCCAGTTCGCGATGTGTTTTTGAAGTAGTTCGGGAATAAATATCGAACGTAATACCGAATTCCTCGAACGATTTTTTGATAATGCCGTGGTATCTATCCACAATGTCCTGAGGTGTAACACCTTCTTTTTTAGCTTTAAGTGTAATGGGCACACCGTGTTCGTCGGAACCTCCGATAAATAAAACTTCTTCGTGTTTTAACCGGAGGTAGCGTACATAAATATCGGCGGGAATATACACACCTGCCAAATGGCCGATATGCACAGGACCATTGGCATAAGGCAAAGCCGAAGTGACGGTGGTACGTTTAAAGTTAGTCATATTTTTTGTAATTGGTTAATCGGTTGATTAGTTGACTGGTTAATTAGTTATTGGTTGACTGGCTAATTAGTTAATTGGGAAACGTGATTTTCCTGAAAAACTAATTAACGGATTAACTTTTAAACCAAACAGGGCTGCAAAGATACGGACAAAATCTCAAATTTTGGATATCTATTGACAGGAAATGAATGCAATATAAGATTTCAGACAGATAATAATATTGAAATTACGGTCAAAAACGGCCTGTTTTTCAAAAAAACAATAAAAGTTCTCCTTAGATGCTCAAGGTGTCGTCGCCGAAGCATTTTGAGTATTATCAAGTTCTAAAAGAGTCATTTATTTGTCCTGATTATTTTACTGATTTTTATCCTGTTTTACAGAAAGCGTATTATCCGAATTATTTATTTATATTTGTCTCCACAATTAATTACATTTATTAATCAATCTAATATTTAAGAACTATGGTATTTCTAATCATTATTGGTATTATTGTCGTAGCCATTGGATTTGCAGCTAAAAAATCCATTTCACCAGCTACTCCTTACAGTGGTTTAATCAAAATTGTGGGGTTTGTTATCATAGTATTGGCCGCCTTTATAGCTTCAGTAGTACAGATTAATCCGGGTGAGATAGGTGTTCAAAAGCTCTTCGGAAAAGTAAACAATAACGTGCTGGAAAGTGGTTTGAATATTATTAATCCTTTGGTAGAAGTAGTTACGTTTGATACCCGGACTCAAAATTACACGATGTCAGGAGTACTGGACGAAGGTTCAAAATCGGGAGATGACGCCATACGCGTTTTATCGGCCGATGGACTTGAAGTAATTATTGATTTGACGGTTTTATACAAAGTAGTACCAACCGAAGCTCCACGAATTTTAAAAGAAATTGGAACGGATTACAGGAATACAATTGTACGTCCCATTTGTCGTACCAAAATAAGGGATAATGCCGTTTATTACGATGCCGTAGCTTTGTATTCCACGAAACGGGATGAATTTCAGGGCCGGATTTTTTCAACAATAGAAAAAGATTTTAAATCCAGGGGATTATTCCTGGAACAGTTACTGGTACGGAATATCACACTTCCGGCTTCAGTAAAAACGACGATTGAGTCTAAAATAAATGCAGAACAGGAGGCTCAAAAAATGACCTTTGTGCTTCAAAAAGAAAAACAGGAGGCTGAACGCAAACGCGTAGAAGCTCAGGGAATAGCCGATTATCAGAAAATATTGAGCACTGGCCTTAGCGACAAGCAATTACAATATGAAATGATAAAAGCCATAGCCACATCACCCAATGCCAAATTAATAATTATGGGTGGCGGCAAAAATAGTACTCCGGTGATTTTAGATGCTAAGTAATAATTTTACTGATTATAAGAACATTACGCAAAGTCTAAATTATAACACCCGATAAAATTAAAATAAAGCCGCCGGATTTCTGACGGCTTTATTTATTTCCACCAGAAAATGCTTTACCCAGAATCAATTCTTTCATTTTCAAACTAATTCATTATATTTGCGAAATAAAAAACCAAACAGACTCTCATGGCCCGCGACAAAGCAATATTAAAAGAACAGGTTACCGAACTTTCGAAAAAAGAGTTGATAGATATCGTGCTGAAACTGGCCGGGAAAAGGTATAATTACGAATATTTGCTGGTCAATTTTCTGGATAAAGACGGCGGTGAACAAACCTTGTTCGAAGAGGCCAAAGAAGATATCGACAAATTAATTCAAAAAGAATTCAAAGGCCGGACCATTCAACACCAGATCGTTAAAAGACTAAATGCCTGCACCAAAAGAATCACGGAATTTACGGTTGAAACCAAAAGTAAAAAACTGGAGGCTGATTTGGTGCTGTATGTATTGGAAAAGCAATTCGAATATCCCTCAAAAGTCTTTGGTGTGCGGTTTTCGGGTTACGATTATAAAGTCGGGTTATTACTTAAAAAGCTAATTTCGATTGTCACCAAAAGACTGCATCCGGATTATATGATGGACTACCAGGATAAAATCAATGAATTTCTTACAAAACTACATCACACCTCCAACCGTATCAATACAATTTTTGATTTGCCGGAACGAATAGAATAATTGAATACGAACAGGATGCATCCCGCATTTAAATTTTATAAACTAATTGTCCTCCAAAAAGGAAAATTTGTCCACTATCCCAAGCCTGTATTTATATATTTTTGTAAAACAAAAAACAAAGTAAAAATAACGGTCTAACCAGTACTACCTGAGTTGCAAACGAATAAAACTAATTCATATGAAATTCACCCAAAAACATCTCAACCCAATACTGGTTGTATTATCTCTGATTTTCAGCTTTTCGTGCACAGCGAAGAATTACCCGGAAAAAAGTTCAAATCCATGGAAAGACGATTATCGGGATGTCTCGGGCATGGAGCACTATAAAAGTTGGGGAACATACAATGTGCATGATCCTTCGTGCCTGAAAATCGGTGACACCTATTACATGTATACTACCGATGCCATTTACCGTGAAAGGAGAAAAGAAGCTACAGATAAAAATATTCCTGTTGGTTTTATTCAGGTTCGCACCTCGAAAGATTTAGTAAACTGGACTTTTGAAGGCTGGGCATTCCCGGAGATACCGGCTGAAGCAAAACAATGGGTGCTCGATCAGGCCAATGGAAAGGGAGCAACAAATATCTGGGCGCCCTATATTTTACAATACAAAAATAAATTCAGGCTTTATTATTGTGTTTCGGCATTTGGACTTCAGACATCATATATCGGTTTGGCTGAGTCCGAATCTCCGCTGGGTCCCTGGACTCAAAAAGCGGGTGTAGTAAAAACAAAACGGGGTGACAGGATGAATGCCATCGATCCGTCCATAGTTACCGATCAGACGACCGGAAAGGTTTGGATGCATTACGGTTCTTATTTCGGTGGTCTTTTTGCCGTGCAACTGAATCCTGAAACCGGTCTGACTTTACAAACCGACGATCAAGGACACAGCGTTGCACGCAGGGCTAACATGAAAAAAGACAATATTGAAGCTCCGGAAATTATATATTTCCCACGCTTCAAAAAGTACTATTTTTTTATGTCTTACGATCCGTTGATGACAACTTACAACGTGCGTGTAGGACGTTCCGAAAAACCTGAAGGACCTTTTCTCGATTTTTCGGGAAATGATTTGCGTGATACAATAAACCATTATCCACTTTTGACGCATCCGTACCGGTTCGACAATCACCCGGGCTGGGCCGGAACCGGGCACTGTTCGGTATTTCAGAATGAAAAAGGCGAATTCTTTATGGCTCATCAGGCACGCTTATCGCCCGATAATCAGCTGATGGATCTTCATGTCCGCGAAATAAAATGGACTTCCGATGGATGGCCGGTAGTATCACCCGAGCGGTTTGCCGGTTCAAAACAAGAGAAAATTATTAAAAAGGATTTGGCAGGAAACTGGGAAATTATTCGCATTAATGATGCAAAAACCGATCGAAAACTGGAATACGGACAAATACTTTGGGGAGAGAATAAACTCAGGCACGTTGAAGCCAATGTATCTCAACATATAACACTGGCTTCGAATGGCATTTTAAGTCAGGATTTTACAGGAAAATGGAAATATTCACCCCGGAATGGCCTGACATTTATTCAAAATAATGAAGTGCTGAAAAACCTGATTGTTTTTGTGGGCCACGACTGGGAAAATGAAACGGAGACATTACTTTTCACAGGCCTGGATGCAAATGGAAAGTCTGTATGGGGAAAGAAAATACAATAAATTTCACAATTCATGTCGTTTGTTTTTGGACTGGAAAATTGGATTTTAATTAGCAGTAGCTGTCAAAAGGGTAAATGAATTTACAAAGATTTCAAAAAACAAAGTGTTCGAGGCCGATCTGTTGATGTATATATTGGATGTGCCTTTTTCTTTGGACGAAAGTTACTTTGGCACTTGTTTTAATGCCTTTGACTCAAAAGTTGCTCAAACACTAAAGCATTTAATCACTTTGGTTACTACTAAATTACACCCTGATTACCTGGCAGATTATCAGGAAATTATCAACCGCTATTTGGAAATATTGCATAAAAGATCAGGTTTCCTTGATTCCGTTTATAATTTACCAAAAAGTATATAAAATGAAAAAGCAGAGTCTTTAGGCTCTGCTTTTTTAATTAATAAAACTTCAATCGATTTTTATCTTTTTTGAAATCTATTAAAAAGTAATCTTTTTCAATCTAATATCTATAACATAGTTTTTCCCTTTCAAATCGATAGGTGATATATATCTGATTTCCTGCATACGATGTTCTCTGATTTTGAATGACCATATTGTTGGGTATTTAGAATTATTTTCGTCGGAAAATCCAAGGATATAAACTAAATCCGAATTCATCCAATATGATTCCTGGGGAATACACGAAGGACCGCAAAATAGAAGCCGGTATGCCAGTTTTTTCTTCAAATCTTTCAATGATACTTCTGTATCTACTTCAAAACCATAAGAAATAAGATTACCCTGTGCATTTCTTTCCAGCGTAAGCCCGTAACTATCTAAATCAATGGCGTATAAATAGTCGGGAGATAGTACAAAAAACTCCTTGTAAAGACTGTCTGTCTCAGAATTGTAATCCCGGGCAACCAATTTATTCTCATTTACAGCTAAAGTATCAGTGAAATCCAGCAGTTTTATCTGATAATAACTCAGCCATCTTTCTAACCGACTATCAGTTGAAACTGAATCTTTACTTTCAATTATTTTGGATTGTTGTTTTTTTTCTTGTCTCGCACAAGAAATAAATACGAATGTAAGAATCAGTATAAAGAGAAACTTTCTGTTCGTTTGCCTGGAAAATTGTATAATAGACATATAAAGATATTTGAAATTTATTGTTAGAAATAATTGTAAAAACCGAAACATTATTTTTCCCACAAATATATCCATAATTCTCTTCCGACCTATTATAAAATCCTGTTTATTATTACAAATAAGGCTGTCCATTATCCGGACAGCCTTAAAAATTAGAAATGTATTATTTTGTATTCCTACAATTTAATGGTATATAAATTAAACGATTTCGGAGCCAGTTCCACTTCGAAGGTGTTTCCTGAAACGCTGATTTCCTTTACAGCTGGAACAATAGTTTCCGGTTTATCCAGCGTGTTTTCGGCATCGGGATCATTTGAGATCAATAAGGTATTTGTACCTTTCCGGTCAGCTTTTTTCAATCCATTGAAAGTGTAAGTCACTTTGCGTGTTTCGGTCGAAGTATTGGCAATTTTCAGAATGATTTCATTCTTATTTTTATCTAGCGCCGAACTTGCATAAATTCCATTCTGTCCGGTCAATGGTAACTTGTTTTCGACGGTGGTAAGCACGTTGGTCCCTACATTGTGACCGTAGAGTTGTTGCACGTAATAATTCGGCGATTTTACCGAACGCAGGTTATCGAACCAAATCAGGTCGGGACGCCATTGCCAGCCTTCTACATGTGCAAAGAGCGGTGCGTAGGTGCACATTTGAACTACATCGGCATTGCGCTCGAATCCGGTCATGAAAGCAGCTTCGCTCAATGCCGATTCAAAATTATTCTTGCGGTTTTTGGGGTGACAGGCATATTCGCCGGCAAATACTTTCGGACCTTTGCGATCGTAATTGTCGTAACGTTTGGCATTAGATAAAAACCATTGCGGGTCTCTGTAATAATGTTCATCCACGAGGTCGGCTTTCAGTCGTCTCATTTCATTCCAACCGGATTCAAAATCTTTTCCATCGGGACTTGGGCCGGCTGATCCGATGACTTTGATGTCGGGATATTTTGCACGAATGGCTTTAATAAACGGTTCCAGACGTTCAGGATAAAGTGTTCCCCATTGCTCGTTCCCCACAGCAATCAGCTTAAGCTTAAACGAAGCCGGATGACCCATATCGGCACGAAGTTTTCCCCATTTGGTAGTGGCATCGCCATTGGCAAATTCAATCAGATCGATCGCGTCCTGTACGTATGAGTCCAAATCGCATACGGCCACGTGTGCTTTGTCGTCGTGGTTCTGGAACTGGCAGGAAAGTCCGCAACTGATAACAGGAAGTGGTTCGGCACCGATGTCTTCGGACAACAGAAAAAACTCATAAAAGCCCATGCCGTAAGTCTGGAAATAATCGGGGAAAAAGCGATTGGTGAAAGTATATTCCCACCGGTTTTCGTTTAGCTTGCGGTTTTCGACCGGACCAACCGAGTTTTTCCATTGATAACGGGTGTCCGGATCCGTTCCTTCCACAATACAACCTCCGGGAAAACGGAAAACACCCGGTTTTAAATCATATAATGCCTGTGCCAGATCTTTGCGCAAACCGTTTTCGCGACCTTTCCAGGTGTCGACAGGGAAAAGTGATATATTTTCCAGATCGAGTGTTCCTTTGGAAGTGAGGAAAATACGCAATTTCGATTTTGCTTCTGTCTTTTTAGCTTTGAGTATTACCTGGTATTTTTTCCAGTCCTTCGAATCAACAGTCAGTTTCTCTGATGTAAACGGATTGTTGTCTGAGTCAACAAACTCAACACGAATGCTTTCGGAAGTGCCTTCTTTGGGTAAACGTGCCCAAACTGAAAAGCGATATTCCGCATCTTTTTGAACGCCGACTCCAAAGAAACCTTCGTTGTCGAGTCCGGTGTGTTTATCACCATGTCCGGGGTTCGACAGGCGCACATAATGCGGGTTGTTTTCAAAAGGACCATCATTTTCCAATGCCACATTTCCAAAGGTATTCCAACCCATCAGGTTCTGTGGAAATTCGAACGAACGGTTTTTAATCAATTCGGCATACAATCCGCCATCGGCACCGTAGTTTATATCTTCGAAAAAGATGCCGTACATGGTTTTCTGGATGGGTGACCCGACCTTTTTTACATCAACCTGAATGTTGTGCGTTTGTGCTAAAATTAGTTGTGTTCCCGGTATTATCGAGAAAATCAACAGGGCTAAAAATTTAAATTTTTTCATTGTAAATTATTAAATTATGATACGTGTTTCTCTGAGCTACAAAGGAATTAAATTTTATTCAATTACAGGAGGACAAAAAGATCTTTTTGGTGGAAAAATGTTCATTGAGGTTATTTTTCGTTCTGTTCATTTTCAAAAAACGCGCTGGGTTGAATTCCAAAATGCCTGGTAAAGCAACGGGTAAAATATTTCGGATCGTTGAATCCAACCTCGTAGGCAATCTCGGAAATATTGAGAGAGCGTGCAGCCCTGTTTCTGATAACTAATTCACGTGCTATGTTCAGTCGATAAATGCGAATAAACCGGCTCGCAGATTGTCCTGCCAGGTTTTTTAGTTTCTTATGCAATAAACTCCTGCTGATTCCCATCGTGTCAATAAATTCGGCCACATCAAAATCCGGGTTGGTATAATTCAATTTAATGACTTCCAATGCTTTGTCAATGAATTTTTTGTCAAGCGATTCATCGTCAATATTGAGGTCACTTGCATCCATTTTTTCAGCAAACCGGAATTGTATTTTATCCCGTTTTTCTCTCAGATTCCGGATGATCGCTTTTAATAAATCTTCATCAAAAGGCTTTGTCAGGAAAGCATCGGCACCCAGGTGAAAACCTTCAATTTGAGTATCCGTTCCCGATTTAGCCGTTAACAGTATTACCGGAATATGAGAAGTTGTAAAGTTCGTTTTCACTTTTTTACAAAATTCCATTCCATCCATTTCCGGCATCATGATATCGCTGATGATCAGGTCGGGTTGATAACGATTTGTCACTTCCAGACCCACCAACCCATTGGGTGCTTCGAGGACTCTGAATTCAGTGCCGAGAATTGAACGGATATACTGACGCATATCGCTGTTATCCTCAACGATCAGCAAAACAGGTTTCCCTTTTGGTAATTCTTCGGTTAAAAGTTCCTGACCGTCATCATTAATCGAGACGCCTATTTCCATAGGTTTTCCTTCAAAAGAAACTGCAGGTATCACAAGGTGTTCGATGGGGATGATAAACCTGAAACCAGATCCTCCTGTACTTTGATTCCGGGCTTCAATTTTTCCATTATGCAGCTGTATGATCCGTTTGCAAAGATATAGTCCAATGCCGGTTCCACTTTGTCCATAACCCGAAAACGGCTGATTCTGTTTTGACTGATAAAAGCGCTCGAAGATCTTTTCCAGATCGGCTTCGGGAATTCCTTTCCCGTTATCTTTCACTGCCACATACAGTCGTTCTTTCTGGTCCGTTTTATCGAAATACGTGCTGGCAATCAGGCTGATTTTCCCACGATCGGGCGTGAATTTGAGTGCATTCGAAAGTAAATTTCCAATTACTTTTTGCATATTATCCCTGTCGAAAAGAAATTCGGGTGGTTGAATCCGGTATTGTTTACTGAATGTAATTCCACGGACTTTAAACATATCTTCGAAAGGTAAAATGACATCATCCAGAAACTCAATATAATTCTGTTGCGTTTTCACCAGTTCCATTTTACCGGAATCTACTTTCCTAAAGTCCATGACCTGATTAATCAGTGAAAGTAATAACCTTGAATTTCGTTGAACGATATTCAGTTGTTCCAATACTTTGGGATTTTCACTTAATTTCAGGGCACGTTCAACTGGCCCCAGAATCAGTGTAACCGGAGTGCGGAATTCGTGGGTGATGTTGGTAAAAAAGGATATTTTATCGACGCTGGCTTCCTGAACTTTTTTTGAAAGCGTAATCAGTTGTTCTTTCTGGTGGGTTATTTTTTGATTCTGTGTTGTCAGTACCTCGTTTTGCCGGGAAACTTCTTCCTGATGTTCAATCAGTTTTTCCATATTTGATTGTAACTGATGGGCCTGATCTTCGAGCAGCTTTTTCTGTTGTTCAATTTCAAAGGTGCGTTCTTCAACCAATAATTTTAGCTGGATTTTTTGTTTCTTAAACAGATTGATCCGGTACACAGTATAGCTGTAAATTCCATAAAAGACAGAACTTAGCAGGAGCAATAAAAACCACCATGTTTTATAAACCGGAGGTATTACTTTGATATGTAACGCAGTGATTTGATCGGACCAGGTGCCATCAGCGTTCGTACATTTTATTTGAAGTTCATAATTACCATTTTTAATGTTTGTAAAACTTACAAACCGTCTTTCGGAACTGACTTCTGTCCAATTGTTTTCGAAGCCCTTCAGCCTGTATGCGTATTTTATTTTATCAGCCTGATAATAGTTGAGTGCCGAAAACTCCACACTGAATGTTTTATCTGATTCTTTGAGTTCAAGATTCACTAAATTAGCACCCTCGTATTTCAGTTGATGATTCGATTTTTTAACGCTGAAAGGAAACAGATCTTCGTTCAACACCTTGATTCGTGTAATGGTTGCGGTATTTTTGTTTAAACCCGGAGTTGATTTTAAAGGATCGAAACTGGTGAGACCTGCAACATGACCAAAGTACATTTTTCCATCATTCCCTTTAAAACCGGCAGCCCAATAAAATTGGTTTGATGCCAGGCCATCGACTTTAGTAAAACTTTGAATGCGCTTCAGGTTTGGATCAAAAGCACATAAACCTTTATCGGTACTTAGCCATATCCCACCGACATCATCTTCCAGAATGCCGTAAACCACATTGTCCGGCAAACCAGTGCGCTCATTAAAATTCTGAAATTTAAAGCTGTTTTCATTTTCATTCAACAGGTAAATACCATTTCCATTACTGCCGAACCACAATTGTCCGTCTTTGGTTTCGAGTATACAGTTGATTTTTTCAATTCTCCGGGATGAAGGATTTGTTAAATCGTAATGAAAATGTTGATACCTGATTTTATTTTGTCTGATATTGCTTTTATTCAGATAGATACAAAAAAGACCATTTCCTGTTCCTATCCACAACCTTTGTTTTTTATCAATGTGCATACCGGTTGTAAACCGAATGTGCTTGTCGTAGGATAAATAATCTAAAACATGAATAAATCTTTCAGTTTCTAAATCCAAAAAATCCAACCCATCGCGCGTTCCGACCCATACTCCCTGATTTTTTTCATCGGAAACCATAGCGGCTACAAAATCGTTGACTATCGAATTTTTTGAAGTTGCATCAACATAAAATTGTTGAAAAATACCCTGCTGCTTATCTTTGTTTTTCAATCTGTTTATCCCTTTTCCCCAGGTGCCAAACCAATAATCACCCCGGTAGTCGCGGCAAATACTACTCACCGAATTATGACTCAATGACTTCGGATTTCCCAATTGACTTAAATAATGGGTAAAGGTTGTCGTTCCTTTTTTACGCATGTTAAGTCCGCCTTCGACAGTTCCAACCCAAAGATCACCGGCATTATCCTCGTATATTGAGTTCACAGGATTTTTCGACAAACTGGCCGGATTTTCAGCCCCATGACTGATGTTGGTAAAAATATTCAAATCGGGTGTCAACAGGTTGATTCCCCCTTTTTCGGTCCCTATCCATACAGCATCGTCATCAACGAAAACACAACTTACGAAATTGTTATTCAGGGATAATCCATCCGGATTGGTTTCGGTAGTAATATGCTTAAAGGTCTCCGTTCGATAATCATAAATATTTAATCCGATCAGTGTTCCGACCAATAACTGACCACTTTGATCCTTTTTTATATCGGTAATATAGCTGGACGAGAGAGCATTTTTCTGGAGGGGATTTGCCAGATAGGAAGCTAAAACCTCAGTTGCAGGTTCGTATCTGTAAAGTCCGAAGCTGGTTCCAATCCATACCAAACCATTTTCATAAAACAGCACATTCACAGAACCCTGAAATTGTTTGAGCTTTTCACCGGCACTAACTTTGGTGTACATTCCATAACTGTCCTGAATTAATCGAAACACTTCATTATTGCCGGCTACAAATACATTCCCGTTGTTATGAAGCAATGCTGTAATATTATAAGTGCTGTGAAAAACTTCACGGGCTTTAATTTTATTATCGGAAGTAATATGGAGTTTTACCAGACCGGCATCGTGCCCTATCCATAGATCACCCTGATTATCTTTATTTATCAGACTGATATTATGACTTCCCAAATGAAGTTTTGCATCTAATATCTCATCTGCAGGAGTTATTTCCGCATTTTGTAAGTTCAGAAAATACAGACCATTTTCAGTTCCAATCCACAGATTCCCGTTTTTGTCTTCTTCCACGCAGTGAACATTATCGATTTGCAATGGATTCCCGGTATTCCGGATTCTGAAGTGTATAAATTCATAACCATCGTATCGATCCAATCCTTTGCTGGTAGCTATCCACATAAAGCCACGGCTATCCTTGTAGATGTGTTCCACCAGGTTGCGTGACAAGCCATTATCTGCTGTCAGGTAACTCATTTTGTAGGGGGAAGCCAACAATGGAATCAGTTGAAAACACAAGGCAATTGCAAGGTAGAGAGTTCTTTGTTTCATGAGCACAGAAAATATTCAGGTACGAAATTAAATAAAATATCTTGTATACAATGAGTGTTAATGTTTATTCATTGATGATTGTACCATTCAACAGCATTTTGATTCTTTTATTCTGTCTGATAATCAGGTGTCCGGGTGGATTTATAATGCGAAAAATAAATAATCAAAATTAACAATGTTAGATGACCGGATTATGAAGGTTCCTGTTCTAAAAAGACGCATTAAAACATGTTTTAAATACTTTTTCCGAACAGTCAGTAGCCGTTTCCGGTTTTAATAAAAAAAGATTTTCTTTCATTCTTCCCGATTTATCTTTGTACTTTTGTCCCTTGAAAAATATGAGCACTGATGTTGAAAAAGTTTAAACCCTATATGATGCCTGTTGCCATGACGCTGGGCGCAATTTTTTATCAATTTTTCGGAGCGCTGTCTTTTTTGACACCCTACCTGATTTTTGTAATGCTCTTTCTTACCTATTGCAACTTGAAGTTGAGCCAAATCCGGTTATCACGCCTGCATGCCTGGTTGATTTTGATTCAAATTTCAGGAAGTATTGTAGTTTTCCTGTTGCTTTATCCAATAAATGTCACACTGTCACAGGGTGCCATGATTTGTGTGCTGGCACCTACTGCAACGGCTGCTCCGGTCATCACGGGTATGTTGAAAGGGAATGTGGCCAGTTTAACTGCCTATAGCCTGATAAGCAACATGACAGTAGCGATTGTTGCTCCTGTAATGTTTTCGGTGGTTGGCAGTTACCAAAGCCTTCCGTTCTTTGAGTCTTTCGTTGCCATTTCAAAGCCCGTGCTTTTATTATTGATAACACCTTTTGTGCTGGCGGTACTTATCAGGAAATTTAAACCTGTAATAACCGAAAAAATCGGATTGTATTCCGGCTTTTCTTTTTACCTCTGGTCGTTTTCACTGATGATAGTTACCGGACGGACCGTAGAATTTATGATGAAGCAGGAAAGTTCTGATTATATTATAGAAATTTTGATAGCCGTTGCAGCGCTGTTATTGTGTATCAGTCAGTTTCTGGTTGGACGAAGAATCGGTAAACATTATGATGATACAGTTGCGGGGGGGCAGGGCCTGGGACAAAAAAACACGATCCTGGCTATCTGGATGGCGCAGATGTATTTAAATCCAATTGCTTCCATTGGCCCGGGATCCTATGTGCTCTGGCAAAATATGATCAATTCGTATCAGGTCTGGAGAAAACGGAAAAGCCTTTAATTCAGAAGTAAGGAGTAAGAAGTAAGGAGTAAGAACCAAGATCCAAGAACCAAGATCCAATATCCAAGAGCTAGGAACCAAGACAAAAGACAAAAGACCATGGAGCTGAGAACTCAGAACACATAACTTTTCAAATCCGTCAAACCTTTCAAACCCGAAACCTGAAATTTTTCTTATGCTTTTAACTATTACACTAAATGTCATCCGTAAATTGGTCTAACAAACGCTTTCCTTTTTCGGTAACATAGTACTTTTGATTAGAACTGGTTGGTTTGCCAATTTCAGTATGAGATAATAAATCAATATTCAATAGTGGAACAATATAACGAGTCGCATTATCTGAATGATTTTTCAGGCCCAAACTTTTTAGTAGTTCACTCCTTTTTTTTGGAACTCTTGCCAGCTGTAGAATTCCTAAAAATTGAGGTAGTAACTTCTGTATCAGTGGCAAATAAAGATCAGCAATAGCTTTTGTAAATTCTTTTTCAAAAAAAGCCACTAATCTTTGACTTTTATTGTCTTCGAACTTAGTCGTTGTCTTAGTCGTTGTCTTAGTCGCTTTTCCAGAATCAACTTCTTCAATCTCAGCTTTAAATGCCGGATGAATATAAAAGTCTACCTCAAAATAAGTTCGATCTTCATCAAAGTCAAAATAAGGTTCCGGAGAACCATTATCTTTTAGGGCTTTCCTAATTCGTGGAATTCCTGTTGCTCTTCCTTCTGTCAGTTCTAATTCTTTCAAAAAATCACCCAGTCTTCTATTTCTATAACGACGGGGTTTAATAGTCCCCTTTTTAAATGTTTCAGTCTTAATTGAACGATCTGGACCTCCATAATTAAGTATAACAATGCTGTCAGGGTATATTCGTACTTCCACAGGTTCACGCACTTGATAATCTCGATGGTATATAGCATTTGAAATGGCTTCCTCTAATGCTTCATATGGGTAGTTCCAAATACGAATTGTTTCAGCCTTGTATGTCTGTTTTATGATTTTTTCCTGTAGAATGTTTGTTTTGAAAAATTCAAGGAGATTAGATATTTGTTCTTGAACTGGACCAATAAAATAAGGTCGTTCAAAAAATTCGGGCCCCTCTGATCCTTTTGGAAACTCGACAACCTCAATACGTGTATAGGGAAAAAACTTTTCCGGGTTATCAGAGAAAAGCATCAATGAAACATTTCGGGGGTAGAGCATTTCTGGCGGTCCGGAAACCAATTCCATGAAAGTCAACAAATCAGATTTTGATAATGATTCCGAAAATTCATGCAAACGACTTTTTGTAACACGCAGAAATTCACGCACTATACTAATAGATATATCATCAATTGAACCTTGGATATTGGCCCTGTCATCAAAAGGTATCTGATTAGCCAATTTGAACAGTTCTTGCTGTTCTTCTTGATTTACCTTTTTAGATGCAGAATACCTGCGAATATAATAATAGTAACGCTTTTCTTTGGATGTAATTTGCTCTGGCACCTGATAAGGTCGGTTTGAGCCTCCCGGAATCCATAAAACGAAAATGATTTTTCCATCAATTTCCTCTATTGATATTTTTGGGGTCTATTCAATAAACTGTGTCAGAAAGGATAATTAATTGATATTCCATCGTTGTTCAAAAATAATAATAAATTGTGCCATAATTTGCTTCCAACCAGCAATAGGATTAATATTTTCCAGTATTTT